>Ga0192269_1021_pt1 | contig 8537 bp, 8 predicted proteins | sample Koala_Koa24_B3_FD_131258 | JGI IMG/M metagenome (GOLD analysis project Ga0192269, IMG submission 131258) | Enriched cells from koala feces incubated with labeled cellulose particles, San Francisco Zoo, California, United States - Koala_Koa2-4_B3 ... | reverse complement strand
AAATTGTAGGGGCGTATTGCATACGCCCTTTGCTCGATCTTGCTATTTTCACAAATCATAAATAATGCTCATTACTATTGGCTGCTTTTGCTTCTTTCTCCAATTTCTTCTTCTCCGCTGCCTCTTTCGCCTGTTCTTCTGCACGTTTACGGCGGATTTCTTTTGGATCGGCGAGTAAGGGACGGTAGATTTCAATGCGGTCGCCAGCGTTGACGGGGTCGGTTAGTTTGACGGGGCGGGCGAATACGCCCACTTTGTTTTCACGCAAATCAATGTCGGTGTATTGTTGCAAAATACCGGATTGCAAAATGGCGGCTTGTACGGTGGTGCCTTGTTCTACCTGTAATTTTTTTAAAAAATAGGATTTCGGGTAGGCGTAGGCGATTTCAATTTCTATTTGTTCGGTGGTTGTCATTGTTTAAATAGTTCTTTCCAAATTTGTTGAATAAATAACCGCACTTCGCTAAATTCACTGCCATCTACAACAGTTTTCTCGCCAAGTAAATTGAGATGATGAATACGGTTACGTAAGCTAGTATAGCAATGTTTGAGCTGTTCCGCCGTTTCTAGGCTGATAACCTGAAATTCTGCCATGCGTTCAAAAATTCGTACATTATCCGACCAATAAGCTAATGCTGCATTGTTTGGAGCATTGGCTAACACCAAATATTGGGCGATAAATTCAATATCGGTAATACCACCTTGATCGGTTTTAATACTAAATTTCGCTGGATTATGATTGGCTAAATGTTGATACATTTTAGTACGCATTTCCAATACATCGGTTTTTAATTTTTGCAAATCTCTTGGGGTGGCAAGAATGTCCGTACGAATTTGCTCAAATTGTTGGCGCAGTTTCGGCTCGCCATACACGGCTCTGGTGCGCACTAAAGATTGATGTTCCCACGTCCAAGCATCGTTTTGTTGGTATTTCTTGAACGCATCGAAAGAGTTACACAACAGACCCGCATCGCCAGACGGACGTAAGCGTAGATCCACTTCATACAATACGCCAGCACTGGTGTTCATACTGAAAATACTGACAATTTTCTGCGCAAGGCGTAAATAAAATTGGAAATTATCCACGGATTTTTTGCCGCCTTCCGTTTGCCCTTGTATGCCATCATACAGGAATACCAAATCTAAATCGGATTTATAGCCTAATTCAATACCGCCTAATTTGCCGTAGCCCACCACGATAAAGCCTTTTTCATTGTCACTTAAATGAGCTGGACGACCAAAGCGAGCCGTCACTTGTTGCCACGCTAAATTTACCACTGCGGTGATAATGGCTTCGGCTAAATAGGTGAGATGATCGCTCACTTTCATAATTGGCAATACGCCTAAAATATCTGCTGCCGCAATGCGGAGTAAGGTGGCTTGCTTAAATTGGCGTAGGGCGTAAATAATTTGTTCTTCGTCATCAGGTGGTAAACGGAGCAAATATTGCTGTAATTCTGTTGGATATTGCTCAAAGTGCGGTGGATTTTGCAGACTTTTTTGATCGAGTAATTCATCCAGTAAAATCGGATGACGAGCCACTTGTTCGGCGATCATATTTGATTGTGAACAGAGTGTCAGTAGTTGAGTTAGTACTTGCGGATTTTCTAATAATAGTTCTAAATAAGTGGTGCGCGACAGAATTTGCTCCACAATGTTTAACATACGTGGTAACAGAGTTAAATAAGCCGAATGAGCGAAAATTTGACTAAATAATTGTGGTAATAACTGATTCAGTGTTTCTTGTCCCCGGGTGCCAATGACACGATGTTGAAGCTCGTGACGGAATTTGTGTAAGTGGTCTAAAATTTCGTCAAAATGGGATTCGGGAATTTGTTGTTCCGTCAATAATTTTTCAATTTCCGCATCACTCATTTCGAGCAAATCTTGCCAACCATTTTCATTGGATTGTGGTTTATTTTCTTTGCTATCGCCGATTAATTCATCAAAAACACACCGCACTTTTTGTTGATGTTGTTGTAAAACTGTATAAAAACTGTTCCAGTCATAAATTGGGTAGTAAATAGTTTGCGCTTGTTGAGTACTATTAAATTGTGTAAATTCTGCACAGGCAGAGACTAAGCGTTGACGATCTTCTGATGCGGTTGGTAATAACTGAGTTTGTTTGTCATTAATCGCTTGTAGTACATTTTCCACACGGCGTAAAAACAAATAGGCTTGAGTTAAATCTTGTCGTTGTTGTGTCGGTAGCAGTTTTAGTCGTTCTAGCTCGGGTAATAGGTTAAGTAAAGAATGTTGTTGTAAACTAATTTCTCGTCCGCCACGAATGAGCTGAAACACTTGCACAATAAATTCTATTTCACGGATGCCTCCCGCTCCGAGCTTAATATTATCCACTAAACCACGACGGCGAACTTCACGCTCAATTTTACCTTTCATTTCACGTAAAGACTGAATGACGCTAAAATCAATATAGCGGCGATAAACAAAAGGACGGAGTAGTTGGCGTAAGGCAATTATATTGGGATCTTGTGGATCGTACCCTAAAATTCGTCCTTTAATCATGGCATAGCGTTCCCAGTCTCGCCCTTGTTCTTGATAATAACTTTCCATAGCGGAAAAACTTAAAGCTAATGCACCGCTATCACCAAAAGGGCGGAGTCGCATATCTGTGCGATAGACAAAGCCGTCGGCGGTGAATTGATCTAACGCATTGACTAAACGTTGCCCCAGTCGCACGAAGAATTGTTGATTATCAATAGCTTTGCGTCCACCGACGGTTTCGCCCGATGCTGGGTAAGTGAAAATAAGATCAATATCGGAAGAAAAATTCAGCTCAAAACCACCGAGTTTACCCATACCTAAAATATAAAGCAATTGTGGGTTACCTTGAGTGTCTGTGGGTGTGCCCATTTCATCACAGGCTTGTTGATAAAGCCAGTTTCTCGTACCGATAATGAGACTTTCTGCCAATTGCGAAAGGAGGATAAAAATTTGTTCCACGGTGCCTAAATTCAGGCTTTGGCAAATACTCAACAGCGCCATTTCACGGTTGCGGAATTGACGCAAAATTTGATAACACCGTTCTTGGTTATTCGTTTGATTTAATTCATGATTTAAGCGGGAGAAATATTGATTGCCATCAGGTAATTCAGGCACTTTTTCTAAACAATCTGCCAAAAACTGCGGTTGTTTTTGAAAAACATCTAATACAAAATCTGACATAGCTACCGCATAGCTTAATTCTTTAAAAACTGCGGTGTTTTTGGGGGCGTTTTTGACGGGAAAATGGGTTTGTACTAGATCTTGTAGTTTTTCTTGAGCTTGCGTCGTTATTATCATATTTCCCCCGCACTGCGTACGGGGTTACGCATGGTATTGCTACACCGTAGCTTGATAGATCGAAGAGAGATGCAGAGCATCGTTATTGATTAGCCCTACACGAGAATGCAGGGTAAAATTAATTTACATTTTCTTCCGTTGGTTTATGTAACTGGCTGAGTTTTGCTAAACCTTGATCACAACTTTTGATTTGAGTAGCAATTTCCATTTCTAGAATTTGTTTCTTGCTTTGATTCAGTTTATTTTGAATTTTGTTTAACTGAGTGTGTGTACCCGGTTGACGTTGTGCTTCGTTAAACAATTTTTCAGTTTCTTGAAAAAGTTTTTCACACTGTTCTGGTATTTTATTGCCATCAGCAGCGGAAACGGGAAAACTAGATATTAAGGCGACTGTAAGCACTAAGCATAGGCTAGCTAATTTTGTTGTTATTGTAATCATACTATGGTTGATCCTTTGATTCATTAAGTCAGCGTAGGTGTAAATTAGTACGCGATACCCACAATTGCGGTGAAAATATCAGAGATTGAGAGAAAAGTCTATCTTTTTTTCGGCAATAATTTATTTATTTTTATCTTTTATTTTTTTACGTTATTTCTACGATTTCATATGTTAAATTCTTGTTAAGAATAAATCTACTTTGCGATAGATCAATTGTATAATATCAAATAAATTTGCTATTTTTTTGATTTAGATCTAGAAATGTGATCTACATAACATTTTTCCTATTTTTTATCCGCATAAAAAGTAGTAGAATAGCTCGCGATCTTGGATTATTTTAGTGGCTTTTTTATGGTAAATGAAAGAACGTTGTTAAAATAATTGGTATAAAAGGTTGCTTTTAGTGTGAGCCGTGTGGGGATCGTTAAAAGAAAAATCGGGGTGATTACTTATTTTGTTGGTAAAGTAATCTATAAATATAATCTTGTAGCATATTTACAAGGAGTTGTGAGATGTTAGACATTGTTGAACTCTCTCGTTTGCAGTTTGCGTTAACTGCGTTATATCACTTCTTGTTTGTTCCTTTAACATTAGGGCTTTCCTTTATTCTTGTCATTATGGAAACGACTTATGTGGTAACAGGCAAAGAAGTTTATAAGGATATGACTAAATTCTGGGGTAAGTTATTCGCCATTAACTTTGCTCTTGGGGTAACTACTGGTATCACCATGGAATTCCAATTTGGTACTAACTGGTCATATTATTCTCATTATGTGGGCGATATCTTCGGTGCTCCTTTAGCTATCGAGGCATTATTAGCCTTTTTCTTAGAGTCAACCTTTGTAGGTTTATTTCTATTTGGTTGGGATCGTTTATCTAAAAAACAACACTTAATTGCTACTTATTGCGTAGCCTTTGGTTCAAACCTTTCTGCAATGTGGATTTTGGTGGCAAATGGTTGGATGCAATTTCCTACAGGATCAGAATTTAATTTTGAAACCATGCGTATGGAAATGACCAGCTTTTTAGATTTATGGTTAAACCCAGCGGCACAAAATAAATTATTACACACATTATCTGCAGGCTATGTAGCTGGGGCGATGTTTGTATTATCAATTAGTGCATTCTACATCTTAAAAGGTCGTGATCTTGCCTTTGCTAAACGTTCTTTCGTTATTGCTGCTACATTTGGTTTGATTTCAACTGCAGGTGTTATTATCATGGGTGATGAATCGGGCTATGAAGTGGGTCAAACTCAGCCAGTTAAATTAGCAGCAATGGAGGCAGATTGGGAAACCCAACCAGCACCAGCATCTTGGCATTTATTTGCAATTCCAAATCAAGCTGAACGTAAAAATGATTTTGAAATTTCTATTCCTTTTATGGGTGGTATGATTGCAACCCGTTCACTGGATGGCACTTATCCTGGTTTGAGAGAGTTAGAAGCTCGCAATATTGAACGTGTGCGTAAAGGTATTGTGGCTTATGGCTTGCTTGAAGAATTACGTGCTCAGAAAAAAACAGGTCAAGTTGACGAGGCGACTAAAGCACAATTCCTCGAAGTGCGTGATGACTTAGGTTATGGTTTATTATTAAAACGCTATACTGATAAAGTGGTTGATGCTACTGAAAGTCAAATTAGAGCCGCTGCTCAAGATACTATTCCTAATGTTGCACCAGTATTCTGGTCATTCCGTGTGATGGGTGGTGTCGCTGGTTTAATTGCCTTATTGATTTTTGGTGCCTTTGTACAAAGTTTACGCAACAAAGTTCAACAAAGTCCATGGTTGCTTAAAGGTATCTTGTGGGGATTACCATTACCTTGGATTGGCATTGAATGTGGTTGGTTCTTGGCTGAATACGGACGTCAACCTTGGGCGATCCAAGATGTATTACCTGTTGGCGTGGCAAATTCTTCGTTAACCACAGGCGATCTTTGGTTCTCCATTGGCTTACTCTGTGCCTTATATACAATATTCTTAGTAGCAGAAATGTATTTAATGTTTAAATATGGTCGGCTTGGACCAAGCGCATTAAAAACAGGTCGCTATTATTTCGAGCAATCAACTAAATAAGTAGGAGTTAGACTATGATTGATTATGAAATTCTACGCTTTATTTGGTGGATTCTAGTTCTTGTCTTGTTAATCGGTTTCTGTGTAACAGACGGTTTTGATATGGGCGTATTAACGTTATTACCTTTTGCGGGTAAGAAAGAAGTTGAAAAACGTGTCATGCTCAACACCATCGCGCCACACTGGGACGGTAACCAAGTATGGCTATTAACCGCTGGTGGTGCAATGTTTGCCGCATGGCCGATTGTTTATGCGGTATCTTTCTCTGGCTTTTATATTGCCATGATTTTAGTTTTAGCCGCATTATTTTTCCGTCCAGTAGGTTTGGAATATCGTGCTAAAATTGAAGATGCAACTTGGCGTAAAGCATGGGATATTGGTTTGTTCATTGGTGGCTTTGTGCCGTCATTAGTATTTGGTGTCGCATTTGGTAACTTATTACAAGGCGTACCATTTGAATTCAACGATATTATGCAAATCAAATATACAGGTGGATTCTTTGAATTATTAAATCCATTTGGGTTACTTTGTGGTTTAATTAGCTTATCTATGTTAACCACACAAGGTGCGACATGGTTACAAATGAAAACGACTGCAGAATTACGTAATCGTGCCAGAACTATTTCACAAGTGGGGGCATTTGCAACCTTAGTAACTTTTGTGCTTGCTGGCGTATGGTTATTATTTAAAGATGGTTTTGTAGTCACTAGCGTTGTTGATCATCACGCTGTATCTTCACCACTAGGTAAAACGGTAATACTTGAAACGGGCGCCTGGTTTAATAATTATAATGACATTCCGTTGTTATATATTTTCCCTGCATTAGCCGTGATTGGTGCGTTATTAAATATCGCAGCATCTAAAGCTAACCGTTCAGGTTTTGCATTCTTCTTCTCATCATTAACCATGTTGGGTATTATCGTAACTTGTGGTGTATCCATGTTCCCATTTGTTATGCCATCAATTACACACCCTGATATGAGTTTATTAATGTGGGATGCGACTTCAAGTCAATTAACTTTACAAATAATGTTGTTCTGTGCATTAGTATTTGTCGTGATTGCCTTGTCTTATACAATTTGGTCATACTACAAAATGTTTGGTCGAATCGATGCTAAATACATCGAAGAAAACAAAACGACAGCATACTAAGAAGGAGAATTACTATGGTATATGTAGCTTGGGTAGTTGGCGTTTTATTCGCGGTTTGGCTGAGTGTCAAAATAGTGATTAAACTTGAAAATAAAGGTTCATTTGACGAATAGTCAATGTCGATAAATAAGAAAAACGCTGAATAATTGGTTATTCGGCGTTTTTGTTTGCCCTGCACTGACGTACAGGGCTACGATTGTGACGATGCTCCGCATCTTATCTAGCATTAGCCACGGAGTGGCGTGACTATGCTTAGCCCCGTACGTTAGTGCGGGGTCACTTCACCGCTACCATCGATCCAAAATTAAAGCATTGAAACCACAGTTCAACATGGGAAAATCCGATATTTATTAACCGCACTTTATGCGTATTTACTGCATCTGGACGCATGACATTTTCAAGTGCGGTGCGTTTTTGGCTGACTTCCAGTTCGCTGTAGCCATTGGCTCGTTTAAATTGATGGTGTAGATCGATCAGTAATTCATCAATTTTTCCGTCTTCAAACCGGAATTTTTCCGATAGCACTAATACGCCGTTTGGATTTAAGCCTTGATAAATTTTTTCTAACAAGATTTGGCGATCTTCTGGAGGTAAAAATTGCAAGGTGAAATTTAAAATCACCATAGATGCATTTTCAATTTTTACATGGCGAATATCATCGCATAAAATTTCTACGGGTACATCACTATGATACGCATTAATATGCTGACGACAACGTTCCACCATCGGTTGTGAATTATCAACACCGATAATTTTGACATTCGGTTGTTGGATATTCCGCCGAGCAGAAAGAGTAGCGGCACCACGTGAACAACCGAGATCGTAAACATGGCTATTGGCGGTGACAAAACGATTTGCCAACATGCCGATTGCCGTGATGATATTGGAATAACCGGGGACGGAACGTTGGATCATATCGGGAAACACTTCTGCCACATTTTCATCAAAGGTAAAATCCCCTAGTTTTTCAATAGGGGTTGAAAAAATTGTATCTTTATTCATATAGTTGCTACGTTTAACCAAAAAAGTGCGGTTATTTTAGAAGAAGTTTTATCCCACTACAAATAAATTGTTATTTTTTTAGCAGATGTGCCATGGCGTTTTCTTCTTGTTTAATACGTATCACTAAAATAATAAGATAAATTGGTAAACCGATAAGGGCAGTAACGGATGCCTGACAAAATAAAGCTAATCCGACTAATTCAGGCACAATATTTAAGAAATAATTTGGGTGGCGGATATATTTAAACAAAAATGACCTATTGATTTTATGATTTGGCAGAATATAGATTTTAACCGTCCAAATCTCTTTTAATTCGTAAATGATGTAAAACAACATTGCAATGGCAGTGATAAGGATCATTAAACCGATGAGTGACGTTGTATTGAATACTATATGGCGGTAATTTGCTTCTATAATTGCTGAAGCATAATACAGGATATGAGCAGCAGAAAGCAAGCTAGAGTTAGCTTTACCATATTGAATGGCACCTTGAGCTATCAATGCTTTTTCATTACGAATGGAAATGGATAGGCTATAAAAACGAATAGCCAGAATAACTGTAAATA
>Ga0192269_1106_pt1 | contig 8599 bp, 9 predicted proteins | sample Koala_Koa24_B3_FD_131258 | JGI IMG/M metagenome (GOLD analysis project Ga0192269, IMG submission 131258) | Enriched cells from koala feces incubated with labeled cellulose particles, San Francisco Zoo, California, United States - Koala_Koa2-4_B3 ... | reverse complement strand
AATTCCTATTTCTAGTAGTGGTCATTTGGTTATTTTTAAGAGCACTTTTACACATTTGGGTTGGACTTTTCCAAGTACAGATATTACTTTTGAAGTTTTAGTTAATACAGGTTCATTACTGGCAATTATGTTTTATTATCGCAAAGACTTAATAAGATTAATAACTTCATTTTTTACTTATATATGTGTTCCAAAGCAAAGAGATAATAAGATTAGAGATTTTCGTTATTGTATGTTATTGATAGTTGCCACCATTCCTGCAGCTATTGGTGGTGTATTGTTTAATGATTATATTGAAGTGGCTTTTTCCAATGTTAAGCTTGTTGGTTGTACTTTACTTATAACATCTTGTTTTTTAATGTTGATTCATAAGAAGGGTTATAATGGTAAAAGGCATAAAAAGAATTTGAATTTATGGGATGCTTTACGTATGGGCGCTTTTCAGTTGCTAGCATTATTGCCAGGCATATCACGTAGTGGTGCAACTATTACAGGTGGTATTTTAGGGGATTTAGATCAAAAAACTGCCAGAGATTTCTCATTTTTTATGTTTATGCCTGTAAGTTTTGGAGCAATTATCTTAAAGATAGGTGATTTCTTATCAAGTAATACATTAGCCTCTTTATGGCTACCCTATTTAATTTCATTTATTATCAGTACCGTTGTAACATATATAGCTTTACATATTTTATTTAAAATATTAAACAAGGGTAAAATGAATTATTTTTCAATTTATTGTTTTATCATGGGGTTGATTTCATTAATTTTATTGTAAGGAAAAAAATGCTTAGTTTAATCTAAGCATTTTTAAATTGGATTTCTTTTTGTTTTAAAAACATTTTAATGGTTTTATCAAAAACATTTTTACTTTTGAGCATGGCAATATAATTCTTATCTATATTGTCTAAATAATCCAAATTAACCCACACACAATCCTTTTCTTTTTTATCTTTTGTAGGATAAAGGAATTGTCCATAAACTTCTATAGGTGCCTTATATCTAGCTCTCGTCTTTTCTTTTCCAATATAATCTTCAATTTTTTCGTCTAAAACCTCACAATGCCCATCACCAAAATATATTTTTACAGAATCATAATAGCGTTCGACTAAAATTGCAACATTACTTCGCAGCAATAACTTCGACTTCAATAAGAGCTCCTTTTGGTAACTTTGCTACTTCTACAGCACTTCTAGCTGGATAAGGTTCAACAAAATATTGAGCATATATTTCGTTAACTGTGTTAAAATCGCCCATATCGTCCAAAAATACAGTTGTTTTAACAACATTTGAGAAATCCAATTCTTGACTTTCCAAAAGTCCCTTGACATTTTCAAAAGCTTGTTTTGCTTGTCCCTCGATACCACCTGTTGCCATTTCACCAGTTTCTGGAATCAATGGAACCTGGCCCGAAAAAAAGATCACATTTCCTAAATCAATACCTTGACTATAAGGTCCAATAGCTCCAGGTGCTTTATCTGTTTTTATAACTTTTACCATTTTGCTTCCTCCTTTACTGTGCTCATTGTACCATGATGAAATTATATAGGCAAAACTTTTGTAAAAAATAAGTCTATTTTGTCAAACAATTTTAAGCTTAGTATACATTTCTTATTATTTATGTACTATAATTATTTGCAATTTTTCCTATTTTGTCGAATTTCGTAGTTTTTGGGTGGCGTGAAATAATATTGATATGATATATCAAAAAAAGGCAAAATTAATTGCCTGAATAATGATTGATAAACTTGTCAATATACTTTGTTGTACCTATAAGCACAACTTTATCATCTTGTTGAAATTGATAATTAGGATCAATATCTATAGTTACTTTATTTTTTTGAATCAAACCAACAATATTAATATGATATTTTTCTCTTACACGTAAATCAATCAAGGAATGTCCTATCATCCTATTACCAACAACAATTTCACTAATATCAATACCAGAATCCAAACTAATAAAATCAACCAAATGTTTTCTAATAAGTCTATTAGCTAATCTTAAAGCCATATCCTTTTCAGGATAAACAACCTGTGCACCTAATTTTTCTAATATTTCTCCATGAGCTTCATTTGTTGCCCTTGCAATAACTTCTTTAACACCTAAATGAATCACATTAAGAGTCGTTAAAATACTTGTCTCTAACTGACTTCCCATACAAACAATAGCCACATCACAATCCTGCACACCTATTTCCTGTAATACTTTCTTGCTCATACTTGTAGCAACATAGGCATAGTCACTGTAATCTCTAAACTCCTTGACACGTTCTTCATCCATATCAATACCAATAACTTCTTTTCCTTCACTTGCTAGTTTAATTGCTAAAGCCATACCAAATCGACCTAATCCAATGACTGCAAAACTTTGATTCATATTATCACCTATCCTATCATAATATCTTCTTGACTGTAATGAACTTCAGAGAATTCCTTACGTCCACCAATTGTTAAAATACTCCATGCACCTACTCTACCTGAAAACATTGTCATCATAAGTACTATCTTTGACCCACTGCTTAATAGACTAGTAATACCAGTTGATAATCCCGTTGTACTAAAAGCCGAGACACTTTCAAATAATACTTGAGACATCGTTAATTCGGGATTAAATAAAGAAACAAAATATGTACATAACAATACTACTCCTAAAGAAATACCTAATAAAACAAAAGCATGTTGTATGATTAATTTATTAATTTCTCTTTTAAAGGCAGTACAATGTGTATGTAGTATTGTACTTTTGATTTCACACATAACAACAAATATTGTATTGGTTTTTAAGCCTCCACCTGTTGAACCAGATGATGCACCTATAAACATCAATACCATCATAATCATTAATCCTGCATTTGAAAAATCTCCTAGATTGTATGTAGCAAAACCAGCTGTTCTAGCTGTCACGCTTTGAAAGAATGCTCCAATCCAAGATATATTTTCACTACATTTAAGTAAAATCATACCACCAAATATTAAAACTGTCGTTGTTGTGATAACAGCTTTTGATTGTAGCGATAAATGATGAAAATCTTTTTTACGATATGCATCAAGCATAACCATAAAACCAATACCACCCAATATAATCATGATTGCTGTGACAATATTCAAATAAATATTATTTTGATATTGAATCAAACTAGAACTGCCAATAATATCAAAACCTGCATTATTAAAAGCAGCTATAGCATGAAATATACTAATGCCTATCGCTTCTATTAATGAATAATCCTGGATAAATACAACTAAAGAAAGTAACGCTCCTATACCTTCAATCACAAAAGTAATCCTTAAAACCATTTTCACTAAAGAAATCAATCCCTGATAACTATTCACATTCCATGATTCTTTAATCAACTGTCTTTGATAAATACCAATATGTCTACCAAAAAATAGTGCAAGTGATTCACCCATACAAACTACGCCTAATCCGCCAATTTGAATCAAAATAGCAATAACAATTTTACCAAAGGCATTAAATGTTACAGATGTATCAACAACCACCAACCCAGTCACACAAACAGCACTTACTGAAGTAAACATGGCATCTATATAGGATAATGTTATATTATCACTATGTGTTATAGGCAATACAAGTAAGATACTACCAATAAAGATAATACTAAGAAAGCCTAAAATAATCATTTGTACAGGTTTCATTCTTTTTAACATAATGAGCCTCCTTACGGAGATTATTATAACATAAAAATAAAGAAAGCATCAGCTTTCTTTATCCTAAATTAATTCATTTCCTGTGCTTCAACCATTTTCATAGCAGATCTCACTTCTTTAATCTTATAAATACTTTGTGCAATGTTTAAACTATGGTCACCAATTCTTTCATAATCAGTTAAAATCTTTGTAAAGACTACACTATTTTCAGTTGTACATTCTTTATTTCTTAAACGAATAAGCTGATTAACAGAAAACTCATTATGTGTTTTATCAATGCTATCTTCAATTACATCAACTTTATCAATAATATGTTTAAAATCAACATAATTCATAATCTTTAATTCTTCTAATATATTGGTACATAAACTACTCATAATACTAATTTCATTTAAAGCTTCCTTAGAAAAATGACTGTCTTGTTTATCTAATTTTTCAGCACGTTGAGCAATATTAACTGCATGATCACCAATTCTTTCTAAATCAGCAGCACATTTCATAAATATGGCAATGCCTGCTGCACTATCTTGAGGAATATCACTTGATATCGCAATGGTTGTGTAATCAACAATTTTTTTATTAAGATAGTTAATATACTCTTCGTTTTTAAGGAGTTTTTCGTATTTTTCTTCTTTAAAGTCAGCAATCAATTCAAATGATTTTCTTACATTATCCAAGGCTACATTCAACATATTTTGTGTTTCGTTGAATAATTGAGTATTGGCAATTGTTTCAATACCTAAACGGTATTCACTTGTAAAGATACTTTGATCAAGGTATTCTGTATCCATTCTACCATCTTCACCTTTTCTTTCAGGTAAAATGATATAAGATAATTTAACCAGTTGCTTACCTATTGGTAACATTAATAATGTTGTTGTAATATTGAATACAGTATGGACATTCGCTATTTGTGATGCCACATTTGGTGTTAATGATTCCATAATGGATACAAAAGGTGTAATCATACTTAATATAACAAATATAACTGTACCTATCACGTTAAATGATAAGTGAATCACCGTTGCACGTTTGGCATTACGATTGGCTCCAATTGAGGCAAGTACAGAAGTAATACATGTTCCAATATTTTGTCCAAACAATACATAAACAGCCTGTGGCAAGCCAATAGCACCACTTATAGCTAAAGCTTGCATAACACCTACAGATGCTGAAGAAGATTGAATAACCGCTGTAAATAAAGCACCTGCGATAATACCAATCAATGGATTTTCAAAAGTACTTACAAGATTGATAAACACCTGCGAATCACGAAGTGGTGTCATCGCTGATGACATCATTTCCATACCCATAAATAATATACCTAATTCTGCAATAACCTGACCTATAGCGTCAGTTCTCTTATTTTTGACAAAAGCAATCAAAGCCACACCTATAAAAGCAATCACAGGTGCAAATTCTGTAATATTTAAAGCAATCAATTGACCAGTGATAGTCGTTCCGACATTGGCACCCATAATGACCCAAACAGCATTTTGCAAATTCATCAATCCTGCATTAACGAATCCAACAACCATAACTGTGGTTGCTGATGAAGATTGTATAACAGCCGTAATCAAAGCTCCAACTCCAATACCTAAGAAACGATTGGTTGTCAGCTTTTCTAATATTGTTTTCATTTTATCGCCTGCGGCTAGCTCTAAGCCATCAGACATCATATTCATACCATAAAGAAATAAAGCTAATCCTCCTAGCAAGGAGAAAAAGTTAGTGAGATCCATAATATAAAGCCTCCTCGTTTACGAAAAATTTAACATAGATTTCATACAATGTAAATATACCCACTTAAAACTTAACATAAACTTTACATTAGTTTGCCACAAATGAAAATGTACATAACTTTCATTATGTACATTTTTGATAATTATTGAAAATCTAAAATACTCATACTTTCATTATCCATTGTTATATAGCCCTTTTCATCCATTTTTGAAAAGGCATGCATACTTCCTAGATATTCCTTATTTCCCTGATAATAGGCTAAGGTATTGGTATATTCAATGACTTGATGGAAATCCTGTGTTTCATAAAAGTGATAGTAGACTTTAAAATATGTTTGAACCAGTACTGCTGGACTTTTGATTTTAAAACGTTTCTTACTAGCAGTTTTTAATGACATTTGATCGGTTGCATTAACATGTAAGTAATAATCAATAATATATGTCTGTTCATCTAGTTGTTCAATATCTATCATGCCTATTTGTTTATCATCATATAATAGATCATTAGGATATTGATATTGTGGCACAACACGATAATGCTCCATCAATGCCGCTAAAGAACATACTGATAATAACATCAATTCTATTAAATGATGACTATCAAAATCCTTTAAGACAATACTGACATATGTATCATCATTACCTGCACTCCATTTAGGATGCTCTAATACATCATATTCAAACATGGATTGACTTTGAATACTATCAATATGATTTTTAATATACTGATGATGTCTATCTCCTGTTAATTTCATAACGTCATATCTCCAAATACTAAATCTAATAAATGAATACCTTTACCTCCACCTAATTGAATACCCTTTAAGCAGCGATTACAATCACACACTATATATTCTTGAGAATACTGTGATACATGTTCTTTCATTAAAGCTAACTTTAAATCTTCAGGAAGATTCAAAGTTTCTGTATTAGGATATTTTGCAACTTCTGCTTTGAGTTCATCAGATTTTGGCACACAATAAAGTGTCTCACAAAAATCAGCATTTTCTCTATTATTTTCTATTTCTATATAATCAACATTTATTTTTCTTAAAATAGAACGCATAGCCTCATGCACTTCAGGGTGTTCTCTATCTCTATAACAATCTTGTATATTCATTTTCACACCATGATAATCAGGAAATACAAAATCTTCATCCTGATCTAGATACTCCCATATAGAAATAATATCTAATTTAGGTTCCAATTCCTGACGACATCTTTGGCATACAATAATACCAATATCATCATCATTATATGTTTTACAATCATGGAGACAGCATCCCCCTACATTCATTCTTTCTTTAAAATATTTTCTAACTTTTATGGCCGTTTTCATTGAAGCTTTTGTAAAATTACAGCTTGGAAAATATGTATACATATAACTTCTCCTTTCATATAATCATATTATACATCAAATTTAATACTCCTGCTAGAAGCATCACCATAATTGGATTCATCTTATATTTCATTAACAAAAATAAACATATACCGAAAATAACGAACATATAAACTTTTAAATTATTGAATATGATAACATCTCCAAATAAGGCACTGAATAAAATAGTGAGTCCAGATGAAGCTATCATAGCAACCACAGCTGGTCTTAATGTTTTCAATATTCTTTGCAAAAAATCTAAATGACGATATTTCAAATAAAAATAAGCAATCATACTAACTAATATAAGGGAAGGTAATATACATCCTAGAGTTGCTGCAATACCACCTGGTATACCTGCTATCTTTTCCCCAACAAAAGTTGCCGAATTCACTGCAATGGGTCCTGGTGTCATTTGAGATATAATAATCAAATCTGTTAGTTCACTCATGGTGAGCCACTGATGCACATCTACAACCTGTTTTTGTATCAATGGCAAGCATGCATAACCACCACCAAAACTAAAGGCCCCTATTTGTAAAAAACTCAAGAATAGTTCAATATAAATCATTTTTTAGCCCTCCCTTGAATCAAGCCAATAATCAAACAAACAATAATAATATAAATCACATTGATATCTAAGAAATAAGCAGCAATAAATGAAACTATCATAATAATCATATATAACATATTCTTTTCCTTCACAATACCAGAAGCCATTTCATAAACAACTGATCCAATCACCGCAGCCACACCTGCCTGCATGCCTTCAAGCATCAAAGAAATATACAAATTACTTCTAAAAGCCTCATAAAATAAAGACACCACTGTAATAATAATAAATGGTGGCAATATTGTTCCAATAACACTTACAATAACACCAATGACACCTGATAATTTATAACCTACTGCAATAGCCCCGTTGACCGCAATCGCTCCAGGTGCTGATTGTGCGATAGCTACCAAATCAAGCATTTCATCCTCATCAATCCAATGATACTCATCTACAAACTTCTTACGCATAAGTGTTACGATAACATAACCACCACCAAACGTAAAAGCACTTAAATAAAATGTCGATATAAATAATTTCAACAATGATTTCTTATTCATCTTCCTCACCCAACGTCATCATAACATATCTTGACATATAATAAAAATATTATTATTATATATTTATTATAATATTTTTATTATATATGGAGGTACTATGAATTTAAGACACCTACAAATATTTATCAAAGTTTATGAAACCAAAAATATGTCACAAGCAGCTAAAGAATTATATATTGCTCAACCTTCAATTTCTTTAGCTATTAAAGAGATAGAAGAACATTACAATACCAAATTATTTGATCGCATTGGTAGGCATCTCCATCCTACCGACATTGCTCATACATATTATCAATATGCCAAGCATGTCATCGATCTTTATGATGAGATGGAAGAAAATATGATACATAATGAATCAAAGGAATTAAAGATTGGTAGTTCAATTACAATTGGTAATTATATATTGCCTGATATTTTAAAGTTATTTAAAAATCAATATCCTAATGTTCAGTTTCATATTATGATTAACAACTCACAATATATTGAACAAACCATTTACCAAAATGATATAGATTTTGCGATTATTGAAACGGATCCCATCAACAATGATATAATCAAAATCCCATTTATGAAAGATCATCTCTATACGATTTGTTCACCAAATCATCCGTTAACACAAAAAGAGCATCCAGCATTACAGGATATCAAAGATGAAAACTTTATTATGCGTGAAGAAGGAAGTTCTGTCTATAAGCTT
>Ga0192269_1104_pt1 | contig 8971 bp, 9 predicted proteins | sample Koala_Koa24_B3_FD_131258 | JGI IMG/M metagenome (GOLD analysis project Ga0192269, IMG submission 131258) | Enriched cells from koala feces incubated with labeled cellulose particles, San Francisco Zoo, California, United States - Koala_Koa2-4_B3 ... | reverse complement strand
GGCTGGGACGATGATACGGACGGTGCGCAATGTCGGTTATATGCTGAATGATGAAAAATGATCGTTACTGTTCACAACCCTCGCCGGATGGACGGCGAACAGGCGGAATGCGTGAAAATCCGGCGCAAGCTGCCGCAAAGTGCGGCCGGAAAGGGCAAAAAGTGGGGTGAAATGGCATGAAAAAGAAGATCAATATCTGTCTGATTTCAACGGTCTTTGTGACTCTTGTGGCAACGCTTTTGATAGCGGTTGCCATTTTTCGTAATATGTATAAGGAACAGGTACTTTCAGAAATGCGGACATATGCTGCTCTGATTGGCAGCCTGTCGACTTCAGCGGAGGAATTGGAGACGCAGTATACGGAGGATGTGGCGGGTCTTCGCGTTACGCTCATTAATGAGGACGGAGACGTCGTGTATGACAGTGATGTGAGCGGGACGCTGGAAAACCATGCGGATCGGGAGGAAGTGCAGGAAGCGGAAGCCGAAGGGGAAGGCTGGACAATCCGTTATTCTGATTCCCTGGACAGTGAAATGTATTATTATGCGGTGAAGCTTTCCGACGGCTCTATTTTGCGCATCAGCCGGGAAGAAGCGAGTATCTGGGGAATTTTCACGAGCACGCTGAAAGGTATTTTCGGCGTAGGGGTGATTATGCTGTTGGTGTGCATGGTTCTGTCGCGCCGCATCACAGAGGGGATTGTAAATCCGATCGAGAAGATGGCTTCCAACATAGACAGCGCCAGTACAGAAGAAATTTATGAGGAACTGGTTCCTTTTGTTACGACCATACGCAAACAGCATGAGGATATTATGAAAAGTGCGAAAATGCGTCAGGAATTTACGGCGAATGTTTCGCATGAGCTGAAAACCCCGCTGACATCCATCTCTGGATACGCTGAGCTGATTGAAACCGGAATTGCGGGGGAAAAAGAGATCCGGCATTTTGCTCACGAAATCCACCGCAGCGCACAGCGGCTGCTGACGTTGATTAATGATATTATCAAATTATCAGAGCTCGACGCGGATAGGATGGATATTGCAGTAGCAGACGTCGATCTTTACGCTGCGGCTGAGGCTTGTGTGGAGTCTGTCAGCCTGAATGCAAAAAAACAGGGAATCCATATTTGCTGCGTGGGTCAGCCGACCATGATTCGCGGGGATAAGAATATGCTGGATGAATTGATTTATAATCTTTGTGACAATGCAATCCGTTATAATCGGCCAAACGGAACCGTGACAGTGACGGTTGGGGAACGGGTCGGCCGGGTGATGCTTTCGGTAAAGGATACTGGTATTGGAATTCCTGAAGAAAGCCAGGAGCGTGTTTTTGAGCGTTTTTACTGTGTGGACAAAAGCCGCTCGAAAAATACCGGAGGAACCGGATTGGGTCTTGCAATCGTAAAACATATTGTCGCGCAGCATCATGCCGAGATCGAGTTAGAGAGTAAGGTTGGAGTGGGGACGGAAATCACCGTGTGGTTTGACAAGGCTGCATAAGGGAGTGATGTGGCAAATAACCGGGAAACGTGCAAAATACGCGTTAATCCCGGTTTTTATAATTTTCTTAAGATTCCCAGGCTTGACTATTTTTGCTAAATGGTGCAAGATAGGAGAATGACAAGAAGGGTAAGGGGATTTTCATGAAAAAAAAGCATAAGGGATTACGGATTGCGATTGTACTCATTGTAATTGTGCTGCTGGCGGGGCTTGGAGGAGCAGGCTACTATCTTTACCAGCAGGCGAACAGTGGTCTGTTTTTCGAGGAGACGACGCTGAATGGGTATGACGTATCCGGAATGAATGTTTCAGAGGTTTTTGACATGCTGGAGGCAGACTACAGCGCACCGACGGTTACGATTCTGGAGGGAGATGAGACGGCGCTGGCGTTAAAGCTCTCACAGATGGGTTACACGATTGATGAGACAAAGCTGTTGGGCGATATACAGACCTGCCTGCGTGAGCAGAATCAGGGACTGATTTCCAGCCTGTATCAGGGGAATACGTTTGAGGTGGAGGTGACGTTTGATTTTGACGAGAACGTCTTTTTGTCGGCCGTGACTTCCGCTAATTTTGCATCTGCGCGTACAGAAAGCGAGGACGCAACGCTGGAATATGACGGAACGAATTACTACATCAAAGAGGAAGTTTACGGTACACAGTTTGATGACGCGGATCTCCAGGTTATGGTGAAGGATTGTGTGGATAAGCTTGTGGCCGAGAGCCGTCCGCAGGAGGATGTGGTGATTACGCTTCCGGAATCCTTTTATTATCTGCCGGCGGTAACGCAGGATGATCTGGATATGAATACCCTCATGGATATTTATAATTCTTATTGTAATGCTGTCATTACGCTGACTTTCGGTGATGAGACGGTGACTCTTGACTGGACCACGATTCAGGACTGGATCATCATCGATGGTGAGCTCGCTTCGATTGATGAAGAGCAGGTGGAAGATTTTGTCTATAATCTGGCGGCAACTTACAATACCCTGTATCTGCCGCGCACGTTTACGACCAGCAATGGGGATACGATCACGTATGCGAGCAGCGATTACGGCTACCAGATTGACCAGAGCGCGGAAGCAGAACAGCTGATTGCGGACATTACGTCGAACACGGAGGTGACCCGTGAGCCGGTTTATTCTACGAAAGGGTTGGCGCGCAATGGCACAGACGATATCTGCGGCACGTATGTTGAGGTAGATCTGACGAGCCAGCATATCTGGTATTATAAGGATGGAGAGCTGATTGTAGAGAGTGACTGTGTCACAGGTAAGCCGACGGAAGAACGGGAGACAGCGACCGGCGTCTTTATGATTCCCTACAAACAGATGAATGTGACGCTGAGCGGCGGCTCAGGGTCAAGTGCCTGGGAGACGGATGTGACATACTGGATGCCATTCCACGATGGACAGGGACTGCACGACGCGACCTGGCGCTCCTCTTTCGGGGGGAATATCTACCAGACCAATGGTTCGCACGGCTGTGTAAATCTGCCGTACGATGTGGCGGAGACCATTTATAATGCGCTGGAAGAGCGCACACCGATCTTTTTGCTGAAGTGAAAAAGTAAATTCCACTCCGAAAACCCCAAAAAATCGCATGGAAATTACTCTTACAAAATCATGAATTAAGCAGCTGTGAGAATGAAAAAACAAGATGAAATAGCTCTTACACTCATTGTATGATAAAAATCCTGTCTGTTTCCAGACATGAGAAAGCGGCGGTATTTCAGCGATTCATCCAATGATGAAAGACTGAAATCCACCTCTGAGACGGGCTAAATCGGGGACATATTATCTGACAATTCAGGGCGCGGCATAATGCCGCGCCTGCTGTTTGGGTGGCCGGACGGGTTCATTTCAGGTCAAGGCTGATCTGGCCGCGGATCTGTTCATTTTTTACTTTTGTATGCCAGATCCATTCTGTAACCGCATGGCTGACACTGGTATGGTTTTCCCATGCGTATTGCTTTAAGCGTTCGATGGTATCTTCGGAAAGATAGATGTTGACCCGTTTTTTATTAGTGGTTTTCATGGTTTGCCTCCTGTGTTATTTGTAATCCTGCGCACGATATACACACAAATGATATATGTCCTGGATGCTTTAACGTGTTTTCAGGCTTTTTAAAAGATACGGTTTTAAGATGATCTCATCTTTTGGTATTTCACGGATGCCAGCCGCCATAAGCCTTTCCCAGAGCTCGGGACAAAGGAAACGCGTGAATTCAATGGGGGATTTCCCGTTCAGGGATTCCACGGCGGCGGAGTTAATGTGCGAAAGTGCGAGGTTGAGTGCCTCCTGTCCGGTCAGCCCGAGGCCGCGAAGGTCGGTCCCTTTCGGGAAAATATACCGGAGCTGTTCATGGTTTACCTCCAGGGAACCTTTCTGTCCGGACTGCATCGGGTCACAATAAAAAACGCGCGTGCGCCTTGTCCCATCCGGACGGTTTTCAAAAGCATCTGCGGCCGTAAACTCCCCGCCGCGATCCGTAAGGAGTACTTCGGCCCATTTGTTGAACAGGTCAGGGCCGAGGAACGATTCGACCGTGTCCAGGCCGGCGACCATGTCCTGTGCCGTTTTCCCATTATGGTAAACAGCAATCATCATGCCTGTGTCAATGAACTTAAAGGTCTGCATGAACGGGCCGTATGACACATCATTATAAACCGTATCCATCTGCAGGACATGGGCAAGGGGGTTCTCTTCCATGTAATGAAGGTAGTCCTGATAGAGGCGCCCCTTGAGGAAGGCACGGTCTTCGCGCTTTTTATATTTACCGGCAGCTTTCTTTGGAAGCCTGCGGGAAGGCTTTCTGCGCAGGTCCAGGTTGCAGACGCCGCCGATTTCCAGGACACCCCATTCGATATAGTTGTAAAGTGTCTTCTCAGATATGCCCAGTTCTGGATGCGCGGCCACGATCCGGTAAGGGGAAAGCCCCTGTTTCCGGAGCGGGCCGACAACGGATGCGATTGTTTTCGCCTCTGAAGTGGTCAGGTTCACGCCCTGGCGGGAATCCACCAGGATGGAACGGTATTCATGCTCTGCCTGTGCAGCGTCGTAGGTATATTTGTCGAAGCGGCAGCTCCTCCAGAAACTGCAACCGTTGCAGGCTCCCGGGGAACGGTCTCTGCGCGGGCATTTAAAAGGCGAGTAATCCGGGCAGTCGGCGGTGCATTTCCTTCCGTGTACACATTTACGGTAAGCACTGCATTCCAGTGGAAGGCTGCATTTTTGGGCACGGGTGCGGTGCGCCTTGATCTCCTTGCCGATTGTGGAATTGTCTTTCCCGAGGGTTTTGGCAATGGCGGCTTTTGTAGAGCCATTTTTGATGCCGGTCTCGATGATCTGGCGTTCAGCGAGCGTCAGGGCCTTGTTTTTGTTGTCAGACATGACAGGTAAACTCCTCCTTTCCTGTAATGCGGCCATTATCGCACAGGAAAGACCGGATGTCAGGAAGGCGGTTTATGCTGTAATGTCAGGAGGATTGGTCCGTGGCCGGAAGCCCGACGGCGGGAGGGAACCCCAGACATTTAAAACAACCTCGGGAACAGTGAGGGCAGGAAAACTGTCCCCGATGTCTTTTTCGGCCACGGCCTGCCGGATAAATTCAGACGAGAAGTGGGAGAAAGCGCAGAAAAGGTCACCATAAAAAGTAAAAGTACGGCTGGTTCCGGCATAGACGAAGCGGACAAGCGTAACCTGGACGGAAAAGGCGATTCCGTCTCGGAAGAAGAAAAAAGTGCGCTTGTACAGCATATGCCGCCAGATACGGGCATTGGGATGGGCCTGGTTATAACGGAACTGGAAGTTTTGGACCCCGCGCTCATAATCAGAAGATATTTTTGACTGAAAATTAAAATTTTGCTTGAAAAGTTCGGAATATTTCTTTATCATAGGTAATGTGATCGGGAGTACTGCAGTGACTGGCGATAATAAATAGGACTCGATCCTGCACAAGCCTGTCAACAGTTTCCGATTGGTGATGAGAGAAAGGACGAACTTTGGACGGTAGGTTCTTTCTCTCTTTATTTGTGACAAAATAACTATAAGGGGAAAAAACAAAACTGTCAAATGGGATGTTGGAGAGATGTTCGTTACAGAAATAAAGTGTAAGACTTATCTCCATATGCTTATGAGTGGAAATGGCTGAAAGACTAAATTCAACTTTGCCCCTTTCGGAGTGGAATTTACTTTTTCACTTCAGCTCTTCAAAAAACGTTGGATTTCCGCGTTTTTTTACTTGTATTTTATTTGAGTGTATGTTATAATATACTATAATATACGCATTCAAATAAAGGAGGCGCGCCATGCCAGCAAAACCGTCAGGAGAGATTAAAACCATTCAGGTCCGAGTGAAGCAAAAGAACGGAGATACCTACATTGTTGAACGCCAGACGATCTATGAGCCGGAGAAAAAACGTAATAAAATCCTGAGCAGTAAGCTGATTGCAAAAATCCCAAAAGGCTCTGATACCCCGGTAAAAACACGCCCGAAAAGAAAAAACGGAGAAAAAAATGAGGCTTTATCGGACGGTTTGGAGTCCTCCCGCAAGAGAATCGGAATGATGGGCATCCTGGAACATATCGGGACCACATCAGGAATAGACGCATCCCTGTACCTGTCCACTGATACCGGAACTGCCGATAAGATCATCTCTATCGCCCGATATTTGGTGGCAACAAACGGCCAGTCCCTTCCCGGCATCCTCACATGGCAGTTCAGGCACCCGATCCCTTACGAGGAAGGAATTACAGAAGATATCTATCATGAGCTGTTCAGGGAGGTCGGGCTTAACGAAACACTCCAGCAAAGCTTTTTTGCACACCGCTGCGATGGCCTGCAGGACAAAGCAGTCCTCGCGTATGATTCTACTACGATTTCTACCTATTCGGAAAACCAGATCGAAGCCAGATATGGTTTCAACAAGTCCGGGGACGGATTGAAAACGATCAAACTGCTCACCCTGTATTCTACAGAAACCGGGCAGCCTGTGGCATTCACGAAGCAGCCGGGCAACATCCCCGATGTAGTTACCATTCAGAATGCCCTGAAAGAACTGTCAGCGCTTGGGCTGGGGAACGCAGAGGTTGTCACTGACAACGGGTATTATTCTGAAGACAACATTGCGAAGCTGCTTGAGGCACATTTTGGTTTCGTGACACTCGTGCGGCCAACCATCAAATGGGTCAGGGCAGAAATAGATGTCCACAAAGAGGAATTAAACCTGGTCAGCAATACCTGCCCGTTTGATCCATCCACGAAAGGCATCACCGTGACGCTTATGAAAGAGTTTACCCGCATCCGAAAAAACGCGAACTCCAAAAGCGGGCTGCAGAAGGGAGACCCGGAGAAATTCCGGCGCCGTATATACCTGCACATTTATTTCAACCCCGGGAAACGCGCAGAAGATGACGAAGCCTTCAACGCCAGAATACTGGAACTAAAACAGCGCGTCGAGGATGCCGGAGGAATAGAAGGTCTTCCCGAACGCGAGCAAAATCAGGCGGAGAAATATCTGCTGATTCTGAAACGCGGAAAACACACGAAAGTAGAGATCAACGAGGAAGCCTGTGCCCGGGACCGGGAATACCATGGCTATTTTGCTTTAGTGTCGAATGTTGAAAAAGACCGGCTCGAATGTCTCAGGATATACCGAAAGCGGGAAAAAATCGAGGAATGCTTCAGCAATCTGAAAGAACATATGGACAGCAGAAGAATCCGGGTATGGGACACGGATACCTTACGAGGCCGGATGTTTGTACAGTTTGTGGCATTATGTTACTACGAATACCTGAGTAAGGCCCTTCGCCAGATGAAGGAAGACCTCCATGCAAAAATTCTTGAAAATTCCTTTGCAAACAAGGAGGAACTAAAAACTGCCCGGAAACTGGATAACTGGCTGAAAAACACGCCGCTTTACCTTGCCTTGCAATGGTTCGATACGATAGAAACAGTTGAGATCTCGTCAAAACTGAAATCTCACAAAATGACAAGTGAGATTACCGAAAGAGACCGTATGTTCCTAAAGCTGTTGGAGATTTAATGAATCCCCGGGGCATGGGATTTGAGTGCAGGTTTCCCGACTTTTAGGATAGCAAAAAAGCCCCCCGGAGAGGGACTTCAAAATATGCGAATCAGTACATTTTCAAGGTATGCCGCAAAAAGAAAAAACCTGCGGAAATCTCCACAGGTTAAGCCTTAAGCATCTTATTATTTGTATTGTTCATAAACAGATTCTAATAAAGTCAGATTGCAGCATCTTGCCTTGATGCTTTTATCAAATGTAGTCAATTCTGATTCATCTTTCAAAATCAATTCTCTAAGATTCTGCGCTGTTTTATTTATCGCATCTGCATCTTTTTTGATTTCTTTATATTGATTCTGAAGCAGTCTTCGATATTGCTCATCCGGTTCATTCACAATATCCATCAAAATAAGAGCCTTGTCAGGAACAGGAATCATGTTATTAAAATTGATAGCTCCGTACTTGCCATCGTGAATCTTTCTGAAATCCTTGCCGTTCTTCATCTTCTGATGCTTTGGCTTTGGAGAAGTAAATGGAGCGTAATACTTAATACCCTCTACTTCGAAAACAATCCCAACATATGGACGGCTCTCCTGCTTGTTTGCTGCGACTTTGCTATCATATCCACGCAGGAATCGGATATAATCGTCTTTCACATTATAGAATTTCATTTCTCTCCTATGTATGGAAATGGGGACGATTTCTCGCCCCCACATTTTCCGGTTCTCACTTATATGGTAGAGACTCACCAGCTTTTTCCGGTTCTCTCTTTATGGCGGAGACTCGCCAGCTTTTTTAATTCTCACTTGATGGTGGAGATTCACCGCTTTTGAGGTTCTAGCTATTCGCCGTTTCCTCACATGTATTATACTCAAAAAACTAAAAGATTGCAACAGGTTTCAGAAAAAACCTTAATTTCCTCAACCCCTCTAATTAATGGTTCACTCTCCAAGCAGCGAAACACTTAAATCGAACTTTTCTTAGTTCATTTGTATTATATTCAATTTCCGCTGAAAATCAACCTAATTTTGCCCTTTGTTTCACATTATTTCTTCGTTCGTTCCCGTTCCTGCCACCACAATCCGATAGCAGTCATCTCTGTCGTCCTCATCTCGTTCGATTTGCAGAACACTCCGCGCTGCGGCCACCACGTCAATGCTCCCAAGGCTGCGGTATAAATCCTTTGAGTTTTCCTTCTTGTTCAGGTGCCCAATCAGGACGATAGCGCAGTCATACGTGGATGCCCACATTCCCAGCCGATGCATCAGCTTCCGCGCCCTTCCGGCTTTCTGCAGATCGGAATCGCTCCCGATATATTCCCCATTCTTATCAACCCTTCCTTTTCATCAAGTGCCTCTATTATTTTAACAGCCCAATCCTGAACATCAAATTTTTTTACAATATAGCCATTTACTCCATCTAAAATACATGTCATTGAAC
>Ga0192269_1102_pt1 | contig 9135 bp, 11 predicted proteins | sample Koala_Koa24_B3_FD_131258 | JGI IMG/M metagenome (GOLD analysis project Ga0192269, IMG submission 131258) | Enriched cells from koala feces incubated with labeled cellulose particles, San Francisco Zoo, California, United States - Koala_Koa2-4_B3 ... | reverse complement strand
TTATCAATGGGTCGTATCGTTGCTGAATCTGCAGCTTTATTATTCACAGCTGGATCAGTAGCAGCATTACCTACAAATTGGCTCACACACATATTCTCAAGTGGTGGATCGTTGACAATTCAATTATACTTAGAAATGGAAAAAGCAAACTATGACTATGCATTTGTTATTGCCTTAGTATTAATTGTTATTGTCTTAATCTTAAATTATCTCGCAAAGTGGATTACAAGAAAATTTGATGTAAACAAGGTGGATTAAAAAATGAGTAATAAAATTGAAACAACAAACTTAGATTTATATTATGGTGAAAAACATGCTTTAAAAGGTGTCAACCTAAACATTGTAGAACATGCTATTACAGCCTTTATTGGACCATCAGGTTGTGGTAAATCGACATATCTTAAAACACTCAATCGTATGAATGATTATGTTGATGGGGTAAAAATAACTGGTCAAATATTATTAGATGGTGAAGATATCTATGATTCAAAAGTTGATACAACAGTCTTACGTAAAAAAGTTGGAATGGTATTCCAACAACCTAACCCATTCCCAATGTCTATTTATGATAACATTGCTTATGGACCTCGAATTCATGGTGTCAAAAATAAAAAGAAATTAGATGAAATCGTTGAAACCAGTTTAAAAAATGCAGCTTTATTTGATGAAGTTTCTGATCGTTTGCATACTTCTGCATTAGGTTTATCAGGAGGACAACAACAACGTTTATGTATAGCTAGATGTTTAGCAGTAGAACCAGATGTTATTTTATTAGATGAACCAACTTCTGCATTGGATCCAATTTCTACATTAAAAATAGAAGAATTGTTAATGGAATTAAAAGACCGTTATACAATCTCTATTGTTACACACAACATGCAACAAGCATCACGTATTGCTGACTATACAGCATTCTTCTTAGTAGGTGAAATGGTTGAATATGGCAAAACTGAAGAGTTATTCTCATTTCCTAAAGATAAACGTACAGAAGATTATATTACAGGTAGATTTGGTTAATAATATTTGTAAAGTTTAGAATTTTAAAATATAATAGAGGAGTAAACAAAATGAGAAAAGTATTTGATCAGGAATTAGAAAAATTAAGTACTGATTTAGTAAAAATGTGTGGTTTGGCTGAAAATGCCATTGAAAATATGAATGAAGCATTTAAAGATCAAAACAAAGCATTAGCTAAAGAAGTTATTGAAAATGATCGTTTAATTAACGATATGGAACGTACAATTGAATCACGAGCATTCAATTTAATATTACGTCAACAACCCATTGCATCAGATTTAAGAAATATTACAACAGCTTTAAAAGTCGTGACTGATTTAGAAAGAATTGGTGATCAGGCTGCAGAAATATGTGAATTGTTATTATATATGGATGGTGAACATGCCACATATCGTACTGTAGAACATATTCCTACAATGGCTAAGAAAACTCAAATCATGGTTCATGAAGCAATAGATGCGTTTATTAAACAAGATTTAACGGCGGCTAAAATGGTTGTTAAGATGGATGATGAAGTAGATGAATTGTTTAATGAGGTAAAAATGGAAATTGTTGATATTATGAAACAAAGTAATGAAGATATAGATACATGTATTAGTTTTTTAATGATTGCTAAATACTTAGAAAAGATAGGTGATCATGCAGTTAATACATGCGAATGGCTTGAATTTCGTGAAACTGGAGCTGTCAACGATAAAAGAATTATTTAGGAGGTAAACAATGAACGAACGCATATTTGTCATAGAGGATGATGAAAATATTCAGGAAATAGTAAAATTATCCTTAGAATCTAATGGTTATCAAGTGACATTATTTGATAATGCTATTGTTGCTTTAACTGCTATAAATGAAGATGCACCTGATTTATCTATCTTTGATGTGATGCTACCACAAATGGATGAAATGGATGAAATGGATGGTATCACTGCTGTAAAAAAAATAAGAGAAACAAATACGCGTATGCCAATTCTTATTTTAAGTGCCAAGGATAGTGAGTTAGATAAAATTCATGGTTTAGATAGTGGCAGCGATGATTATATGACAAAACCTTTTGGGGTACTTGAATTGTGCGCTCGTGTACGCACTCTGCTTAGAAGAGTTCAACCTCAATCTAAAGTCATTAAAACAGCAACACTTCTCATTGATAAATCCACTCATACGGTTGAATTTAATCATGAGCCATTAGAATTAACTCATAAAGAATATCAATTATTATTATATTTAATAGAAAATAAAGAACGTGTTGTAGAAAGAGATGAATTGTTGAATAATATTTGGGGATATGATTTTATAGGTGAATCAAGAGCTTTGGATGTGCATATTCGCTCCCTTAGAAAGAAATTGAATGATGATGGCGATAAATATATTAAGACAATAAGATCTGTTGGTTATCGCTTTATTGAAAAGGATGAAGTCAGTGACTAAATCAATCTTAAGATATTTCATTATTGTTTTAATCGTCACACTATTAAGTAGCTGCTTTATTTCAGCTACTTTAATTTCAAATACACTCCTTACAACTACGCAGCAGGATATGCTTTATTCTATTAAATTGATTGATTATGCGATTGATTATGATCAGCCTTTAGATGAACAAATAGAAGAATTAAATCCTTTGGCTTATAAAGGTAATACCAGAATAAGTATTATTGATGAAGAAGGTAATGTGATTGCTGATACATACAGTGAAACAGTATCAGAAAATCATTATAATCGTGAAGAAGTTCAAGAAGCTTTAAGCAGTGGAACTGGCTATGCAACTAGAAAATCAGATACAACTGATGAAAAGATGCTCTATGTTGCCTATTATCATAATCATTATATTATTCGTTTATCCATGCCATATAATGGTATCATTGATGAATTACCATCATTACTACCTGCTTTTACAATTAGTACTATTATTTCTTTTATTATAGCTTATATATTATCAAGAAGATTGGCTTATCAAATATCTAAACCAATGATAGAAATAAGTGAATCTTTAGACCATATGAGCGAAGACTTTAGATTTGATCTTAAACGTTACAATTATGCTGAATTTAATGTTATTGTTGATACTATTGAGAATTTATCACACCGTCTAAGAAAAGTAATTGAGGAAGTGAAATTGGAACGTAGTAAAATGGAGGAAATACTCAAACAAATGAATGAGGGGTTTGTCTTATTAGATAAAGATTATCGTATTATCAGTATTAATGCATCTGCTATAAAAATATTAGGTAATATGCAGCCTAATGATTCTATTATTGATTACTTGTATTATCCTGATATAATTAATGCCCTAAAAAATGATATACTCATTCAGGAAGTCACGATAAAAATTAAACATAGTATATATACTTGTTATATATCTAAAGTTGATTTAGGAACAACATTATTATTTGTAGATGTCACTGCAGCTAAAAGAACAGAAAAAATGCGTAGTGAATTCTTCTCTAACGTATCTCACGAATTGAAAACACCTATGACATCTATTCGAGGATATAGTGATTTATTGGCTCAAGGACTCGTTAAAGATGAAAATCAACAAAAAGAAATGTTATTAAAAATACAAAATGAAGTCAATAGCATGTCAGGATTGATTAATGATATATTATTATTATCACGAATAGAAAGCATGGATGTTGAAGTAGATATGATGCCAATGAAGATGAAAAGTCTTGTTGATGAAGTATTAGAAAGCTATGAAGTAGAAATCCTTGAATATGATATTACCATTCACAAGGATTTTGATGATATGATTTATATTGGTAATCATCAACAGATTTATACCCTTTTAAATAATGTTATTGGAAATGCAATAAAATACAACAAAGAACATGGTCATGTTTATATCAATATAGAAGAACAAGGTCAGGCTATGAAAGTTGTGGTAAGAGATACAGGTATCGGTATACCATTGGCTGATCAAGCAAGAGTCTTTGAAAGATTCTATCGTGTTGATAAAGGACGTTCTAAAGCTAGAGGGGGAACAGGTTTAGGACTGGCTATTGTTAAACATACTGTATCACTATATAAAGGAACCATTCGCTTAAATAGTGAATTAGATAAAGGAACGACCATTGAAATGACTTTACCACAACAAACACTTAAGCAAGCTTAAAGCTTGCTTTTATGCATCTTATTCAATATTTTTGCATGTTATTCAAAAAACATTTACTTTTATTTCTTTATTAAATAATGTAAAAGCAGGAGGTATCAGTATGGAAAATATAAAAATAAGAATGCATATTAAAATATTCTTTAAAAATAAACTTTTATTGATGCTTTATTTATCCATGTATGTATCAACTCTATTATTAGTATTTTTTTATAGTTCTGGGTGTGAGTTTTAGTTATATCTTTAATCTTATTGTTCGTTTTATCTTTTATGAAACGATGATTTTTATGATATTTTCATATATCTTTTTGATTAATGATCGAAGAAATGGCATGAGTGAAGTCATTAAAGCAATGATGCATGAAAAGAAGGTTTATCTTAATAATTGTGTAGTTGTATTAGCTATTTTACTTATACTATATAATGTATTCTTAATTTCCATACTATTTATAACAGTATTTAAAAATCATGAATTATCATATCTCAATATAACTTATATGATAAGTTATTTCATGAATGTTATATTACCACAAGTCATATCTTTTATGTTAGTTATCATGATATCCATGATTAATTCTTTTAAAGTATCATCTCTATTATTGATATTAAGTATACTACTTATGAGTCCATATATGACAATTCTCGAATGGTTTGATAAACCATATATCCCTGTAGATACAATTATTAATATTATCCATTTACCATTTACCTTCTTTATTCAAAATGGTGTATATAGTATTGATAGTTTATATGGTTATCAAAATGAAATATACAAATTATGGCTATTATTGCTTTGGTTTATTATATTCATATGTGTATATCATCATTATTATTTTAAAGAAAAGAAACAAAGATGTATTATTCCAATTATATTGATATGTATAGGATGTTATCAAATATATAAACCTCAAAGTGTGATAGTAAATGGAATGGACAATATGCTGATTATCATTATTATGGCATGGATGATAATGATGTTGTTTATTTAGATGAAGACATCGATTATATGATTAGTAGTTATGATTTAAATATCAAAATTACTGATCAACTCTATGTTGATGCCTTGTTACAGATCCATTGTAATCAACCAATGTCATTGTTTTAACCCTCTATCATAACTATAAAATTAAAAGCCTCTCATCCAATCAATTACAATCATACACACAAGATAGAGATTTTATAACTCTTACTTTTAATGAAAATATCACTGATATAGATATCAATTTATCTTATCAAGGATACAATAATAATCTCTTCTCTAACTATCAAGCTGTCATATTACCAGGATATTTTCCCTGGTATCCAATGGCAGGACAAAAGTCTGTTTATTTTAATAATAATGATGTATCTCAAATCAATTATGGATATAATCCATATAATAGAATAGAAAATGCAAATTTTAACATAACTATAGACGCACCTTATAATATTATTACAAATTTAGATAATATATACAGTGGCACAAGCGATAGTTTAACATTGGTTGGTGGGTGTATTGAAACAGCATCTTCTCAAATCATTAACTATTATCCACTAGCTTTAAGCTATGATTATACTAAAGATGATTATATGGAACAACATCAAGCATATATTGATGAAACAATACAGAACTTTAAAGAGACTTTTCATATGGATTTAACAGACTTTGATAATAAAAAAATTATTATTACATCTGATGCCATAGAGAAATGTGCTATCTTTGATGATTATGTTATCATATCTGAGGGTTATTTTGATTTATGTACATATATATACAAAATAAAATGCTTAATCGTTATGATTTGAATCCATCTTTGGTCAATACACTATGTACATTTACAAGCTGGAGTAATCAAAGTGAAGTTACAGTCAATAATTTCTTATATGAAGTTAAATCACAGGATGATGATTTGTATAATGAACTTTATAGTTATAATAAACAATATGGATGTGATAAACTTATAGAAGAAATAGGTAAACTCATTTTAGGTGAAGCATCAGAAATAGGAGGATTCTAGTATGGATGTTTTAAAAATATATTTTAAGCTTTTCTTTAAAAATACAATATTAAGATATCTCTATTTATGTATGATGCTTTCCACTGTACTTATATTAGGCATTTCCATATGTATGGGATCAACATTAGCAGAATTACTTTACATGTTGTGTTTATTTATTTTCTTTGAAATGGTTCTTTTTATGATATTATCCTATATCTTTTTAACTCGCGATAAAGTCAATCATGTAAGTGAAACAATAGAAGCTATTGCTAAAAGAGAAAATCGTCAAACTTATGTTATTGTTGTATTAGGTACATTATTAATACTATTTGATTTTATATTTATCATCTTAATGTTTATAAGTTTTACAAATAATTCAACATTGGATTTAAGTAATACTTATATGATAAGTTTTTTACTAGGCATTATTATTCCTGAAATTATTGCTTTAACCATTGTGTCTTATTCACATATGAAAAGAAAAGAAGAAACAATAGATATATCATATAATCAAGGTTATGCTAAATATGCTGTCATAGTTTTAAGTATATTATTAGCTATTTATAATATTGTCACTATTCTTTTATTATTTATCAGTCTTATCATGAATACTGGTTTGGTGTATTTTAGTAGTTATTATATTGTAAGCTACCTTATGAATATTGTATTACCAGAAATTATTTGCTTTATTGTCGTTATGATGTTATCAAGTTTTGATAATAGGTTTCGCTCATCGATAGCGTTGCTTATATTTATATTATTAGTCAGTCCGTTAATGAACATTATACAATCTAGAGTCGCTAATTTATTATTATTCATGCCTGAATGGATTACACCAATCAATCATGTATTTCAAATCATGACATTACCTTTTTCTCTATTTATGAATATAGGTTATAACATGGACAATCTTTATAGCTATAATAATGAAATATATAAATTATGGTTATTATTAGGATGGTTTATTATCTTTATATTAGTCTATTATCGTCATTATTGGGTTCAAAAGAAGCATATTATTGTTATAATGGTGATAATTATAGGAATTTGTGGTTATCAAATCTTTAGACCACAAAGTCTTTATCGACTTTTATATGATAATGATTATACAGATGATTATAACTATTATATGTCAAACAATAATGATAGGACAATATATAATGATGAATCTATTGATTATACTATCAGTCGCTATGATCTAGATATATCATTAAAAGAAAAACTTTATGTAGAGGGTACATTGCATTTAAAAGCCAATCAATCTACTAATATGATTATATTAACCTTATATAATAATTATAAAATAAATAATATTTCTTCCCCACATCTTACTTCTTATAATCAAAACGGGGATTATATAACTCTTATATTTGATAGTTTCATTAATGAAGAAGATATATCCATATCTTATAGTGGTTATCATGACACAATGTTTTCTAACTATGAAGCTATGCAATTACCAGGTTATTTTCCCTGGTATCCTATGTCAGGAGAGAAAACAGTTTATTTTTATAATAGCAATATAGCTTCTGCTAATGATGGTTTGAATCCCTATAATAGAATACAAGAAGCAGAGTTTTATATTAACGTTCATGCTCCTTATCAAGTTATTTGTAACTTAGATGAAGTTTCAATGCATACTTATAATGGTGTGAGTGATAGTTTAACATTGATTGGAGGAAATGTAGGGTGTAATGATAGTCAGATAGCCAATTATTATCCTATTCAATTAAGTAAGCAGTATACCTTAGATGATTATCAAAATGATATATATACAAAAATTGATAATTTAAAGATAAAGTTTGAAGAACTTTTTCATACAGAATTAACGGATTTTGAAGATAAGGACATTATATTGACTTCGGAGGCCTTATTTATACAAAGTGATATTGGTTATTTATCTATATTTGATGATTATATTTTAGTGAGTCAGGATGCTTTAAATTATATGCATATATATATCAATTATAAGTTGTTTAATCGTTTTGATTTAAATCCTATACTTATTGATATCTTATCTTACTTAGATTATGATTCACTCAATAAAGATAATTTCATTGATGAACTCATATCGGAAATCAATGATATGTATGTTAGTTTTCAAGATAGTACACTAGAAGAAGGCATGCTAATGGCAAAACAATGTGAAGATCTATTGGATGATTTTAATCATTATATTGACAAATATGGAAAAGAAGCATTAGCACAAGAATTAGGAAAGGTTATATTAGGTGGAGATTATGAAATTAGTAATTATGCATTTAAGTAAAACAATCAAAAATCATATTATATTACAAGATATCAATTGTACAATTGATAATCATATTTATGGCTTATTAGGACCTAATGGTTGTGGAAAAACAACATTTATTAGATGTTTATTAAAATTGATGAATAATCAAGGTGAAATAAGCTACTTTGATAATGACCAAAGATTATCCATTGAAAATATAACCATAGGATACTTACCCCAAACATTTAGTGTATTTAAAGAACTCACAGTAAAAGAACAACTTGAATACTTTGCAACCTAAAAAAATATACCTAAAACATCCCAAGATAAAGAAATAGAACGCGTATTAAAGCTTGTTAATATGTATAAACAAAAAGATTTACATGGTAGTAGCTTATCAGGTGGTATGATTAGAAGAGTGGGCATAGCTCAAGCATTGTTGGGTAAACCACAGATGATTATTTTTGATGAACCAACAGCCGGGTTGGATCCAGATGAAAGAAATCGTTTTAAAAGGATCCTTCAACAACTTCATTTAAATATACCTATTATTCTATCAACTCATATTATCAGTGATATCTGTAGCTTATGTTCGCATGTTATTTTTATGAAAGATGGTGAAATTGTTGAAAATGGCAGTATAGATGAATTACTGAGTGAATATCATAAGGATAATCTTGAAAATCTTTATGAACTTATGATTCATGGGGATAATAATGAAGAAACTATCTTTAATGATTTATATGATTAAGAATAATTATAAAATTATTATCTTATATCTATTGCTTATCTATAGTATCGTA
>Ga0192269_1080_pt1 | contig 9235 bp, 6 predicted proteins | sample Koala_Koa24_B3_FD_131258 | JGI IMG/M metagenome (GOLD analysis project Ga0192269, IMG submission 131258) | Enriched cells from koala feces incubated with labeled cellulose particles, San Francisco Zoo, California, United States - Koala_Koa2-4_B3 ... | reverse complement strand
TTTGATCGCCCGAATATTCGTTACACCTTAGTGGAAAAATTCAAGCCAATGGAACAGCTCTGTAATTTCGTGGCGGCACAAAAGGGCAAAAGTGGCATTGTATATTGCAACAGTCGTAATAAATCGGAAAAAGTCGCTGAAGCTCTCAAAAAACGTGGAGTATCCGCAGATTTCTATCATGCAGGGATGGATTTTGCCGAACGTGAACGTGTGCAACGAGCCTTTCAGCGAGATAATATTCAAGTGGTGGTTGCCACCATTGCCTTTGGTATGGGAATTAATAAATCTAACGTACGATTTGTTGCTCACTTCGATTTATCTCGCAGTATCGAAGCCTATTATCAAGAAACGGGGCGAGCAGGGCGTGATGATTTACCTGCCGAAGCGGTATTATTTTATGAACCCGCCGATTACGGCTGGTTACACAAAATGCTACTGGAAGAACCTGAATCGCCACAACGAGAGATTAAACAACACAAACTAGAAGCCATCGGTGAATTTGCCGAAAGCCAAACTTGTCGCCGTTTAGTATTACTCAATTATTTCGGCGAAAATCGCCAAACGCCTTGTAATAACTGTGATATTTGCTTAGATCCACCGAAAAAGTATGATGGCTTAATGGATGCACAAAAAATCCTTTCTACTATTTATCGCACGGGTCAACGCTTTGGTATGCAATACGTGATAGGCGTTATGCGTGGCATGAATAATCAACGTATTCGTGATTACCAACATGATAAACTAAGCGTCTATGGCATTGGCAAAGACAAAAGCAAAGAATATTGGCAATCCGTGATTCGCCAATTAATTCATCTCGGTTTTATTCATCAAGTCATGAATGAGGTTGGCGTACAATTACAACTCACCGAAAGTGCCAGACCCATTTTACGTGGTGAAATCCCCTTAGAGCTGGCAACGCCACGCTTATCCGCTATTGCAACGGTTTCTGCCCCACAACGTAGTGCAGTGACCAATTACGATAAAGATTTATTTGCTCGCTTACGTTTTTTACGCAAACAAATTGCCGACCGAGAAAATATTCCGCCATATATTGTATTTAGTGATGCGACCTTACAAGAAATGTCCCTCTACCTACCAACCAACAAAGTGGAAATGCTACAAATTAATGGCGTAGGGGCAATTAAATGGGAACGATTCGCTCAACCGTTTATGGCGATTATTCAAGAACATAAGGCAATATTAGAAAAAAGCTAGTATAAAAAACCGCACTTTACCAAAAGTGCGGTTCAAACTTCCTAAGCTTTCAGCTTAAATTAAGCTAAATATTTTTCTAAATCTTCGCTACCACCGATGTACTGACCACCAATAAAGACTTGTGGAACAGATGTTTTGCCTGTAATAGCACGTACAGAGATAGTTGAAGCATCACGACCTAATACGATTTCTTCAAAGGTATAGCCTTTCACTTTTAATAACCCTTTGGCTTTCGCACAGAATGGACAACCTGGTTTAGTGATGATAGAAACTGATGGTTTAGCTTCCCATTTTGGATTTAAATATTTGATCATGGTATCGGCATCAGAAACTTTGAACGGGTCGCCCGGCTCTTGTGGTTCAATGAACATTTTTTCTACTACGCCATTGCGTACTAATGCAGAATAACGCCATGAACGTTTGCCAAAACCTAAATCTTCCTTACCAACAAGCATACCCATACCTTCGGTAAATTCACCGTTACCATCTGGAATAACGGTAATATTTTCTGATTCTTGGTCTGCTTTCCAGGCGTTCATCACGAATGTATCATTGACAGACATACAGATAATGTCGTCAACACCCAATGCTTGAAATTCACAGGCTAATTCGTTGTAACGTGGTAAGTGTGTTGATGAACAAGTTGGGGTAAATGCACCCGGTAATGAAAATAATACAACAGTTTTGTTGTCGAATAATTCAGCTGATGTTACATCAACCCATGCATCACCTTGGCGAGTATGGAATGTAACTTGAGGAACTTTTTTTCCTTCCATATTTGACATAATTTTCTCCAATTTAAGTGGTTAGTTGTTTTTACTGAGTGGATTATAGGTAATTTTGTGGTATAGTTACAATCAATTAATTCTATCCTTTTAATTGTTTATACCTATAAGGAACTTTTTTATGAATATTCGTGATTTAGAATATTTGGTCGCACTTGCCGAATATAAACATTTTCGCCGTGCAGCGGATGCTTGCCATGTAAGTCAACCGACATTAAGCGGACAAATTCGCAAATTAGAAGACGAACTCGGTATTATTTTATTAGAACGTACCAGTCGCAAAGTGTTGTTTACACAATCTGGTTTGTTGTTAGTAGATCAAGCGAAAACGGTGTTACGTGAAGTTAAATTACTCAAAGAAATGGCAAGCAATCAGGGGAAAGATATGACGGGACCGTTGCATATTGGGGTAATTCCGACCGTCGGTCCATACTTACTCCCGCATATTATGCCCCTGTTAACGCAAAAATTCCCTGAATTAGAGTTATTTTTATATGAACAACAAACAGCACATTTAATTGATCAATTAGAAACTGGACATTTAGACTGTGCCATTGTGGCATCAGTGGAAGAAACCCAATCTTTTATTGAAGTGCCACTTTTTTATGAAAAAATGCTGATTGCGGTATCGGAAAAACATCCTTGGGCTAATGAACCACAAATTCCCCTTTCCGCATTGAAAAATAAAGAAATTTTAATGTTAGATGATGGACATTGTTTGAGAGAACAAGCGCTTGGATATTGTTTTTCTGCGGGGGCAAAAGAAAATTCCCATTTTCAAGCCACGAGCTTAGAAACCTTACGTAATATGGTCGCCGCCAATGCCGGTATAACGTTAATGCCCGAATTAGCAGTATATAATGAAGGTAATCGTCAAGGGGTGAAATATATTCCTTGTGTAGATCTCGAACCGAAACGTTCTATTATGTTAATTTATCGCCCCGGCTCGCCATTACGCCAACGTTATGAACGTATTGCACAGGCTATTGCCGGTGCGGTTAAACCGATTTTAGAAGATAAATAATATGGCTGGAATTCGTGCTTTACAAAAAGAAAAAACACGCCAAGCATTAATTAATGCGGCGTTTAATCAATTAACCGCGGAAAAAAGTTTTGCTAACTTGAGTTTACGTGAAGTTTCACGAGAAGCGGGTATTGCTCCCACTTCCTTTTATCGTCATTTTAAAGATATGGAAGAATTAGGGTTAACCATGGTGGATGAAGCGGGGCTAACCTTACGTCAATTAATGCGACAAGCCCAGAAACGCTTGCGTAATGGCGGTAGTGTGATCGAGGTATCCATTGATACGTTCTTTGAGTTTATTGAAAACAACCCGAATGTATTTCGTTTGCTATTACGTGAAAGTACCGGTATTTCTTTACTGTTTCGCACCGCAGTTTCGCGAGAAATTAAGCATTTTATCGAAGAATTAGGCGAATTTATTACTTATCGTTTTAATTACTCCAGATATGTTGGCTACATGCAAGCAGAAGCCAGTGTCACATTAACTTTTAGTGCCATGTCGAAAGCCTTAGATATGGATGAAAAAGATCGGACGGCATTAAAAGAACGGGTAATTTTACAACTGCGGATGATTGCTAAAGGCGCTCAATTTATGGCGATTAAAGAAAAATAGAACATAGGCAAGGTAAAAAATTCAGTTGCCAAATTAGGCAAGACTCTCTAAAATACCGCCGATTTCTATTCAGGAAATGAAAAAATACCTTTCTTTTAACTTTAAACGTTGCCTGTGAGCAACAAAAGGATCAAATCATGACAACTCATCATGTTGATAAATATAGCTGGAAAGCCTTATTAGGATCCGCCGTTGGTTATGCCATGGACGGTTTTGACTTATTGATTCTCGGCTTTATGCTCAGCGCGATTTCAGCGGATTTAGCGTTAACCCCGGCACAAGGCGGTTCATTAGTCACTTGGACTCTGATTGGTGCGGTAGCCGGTGGGCTAATTTTCGGTGCATTAAGCGACAAATATGGTCGAGTGCGAGTACTGACTTGGACAATTGTATTATTTGCGGTGTTCACGGGACTTTGTGCTTTTGCGCAAGGTTATTGGGATTTACTGATTTATCGCACTATTGCGGGTATTGGCTTAGGTGGCGAATTTGGTATCGGTATGGCGTTAGCTGCGGAAGCATGGCCGGCTCGTCATCGGGCTAAAGCGTCATCTTATGTCGCATTAGGTTGGCAAATTGGGGTCTTCGCTGCGGCATTATTAACGCCATTATTATTACCAATTATCGGTTGGCGAGGTATGTTCTTAGTGGGAATTTTCCCTGCTTTTGTGGCTTGGTATTTGCGCGCTAAGTTACATGAACCTGAGGTGTTTGTTAGAAAACAAGCGAGTAGCAATAAACCGAAAAAATCACCTTTCAAATTATTAATCAAAGATAAGAACACCACAAAAGTCAGCCTTGGAATTGTTGTCCTGACATCAGTACAAAACTTTGGCTATTACGGTATTATGATTTGGTTACCTAACTTTTTATCTAAACAACTCGGCTTTAGTTTAACTAAATCTGGGCTTTGGACGGCAGTGACAATTTGTGGCATGATGGCTGGCATTTGGATTTTTGGCCGGTTAGCAGATGCTATCGGACGTAAACCAAGTTTCCTCATCTTCCAATTGGGGGCTGTGATCAGCATTGTGACCTATTCCCAATTAACTGACCCGACGGCTATGTTGTTTGCCGGTGCGTTATTAGGTGCCTTTGTGAACGGTATGATGGGAGGTTATGGGGCGTTAATGTCAGAAGCTTATCCAACCGAAGCACGTGCTACTGCGCAAAATGTCTTATTTAATATCGGACGTGCGGTGGGTGGCTTTGGACCCATTGTGGTTGGGGCGGTGGTTTCAGCTTATTCGTTCCCAATTGCTATCGCATTTCTTGCCACGATCTATGTGCTTGATATGCTAGCGACATTTTTCTTAATACCAGAACTCAAAGGCAAAGCATTAGAATAACCCTTATTTTCACCTCACTTTAATTCAAAATATAAAAGTGCGGTGCTTTTTTGCGAGATTTTGCGTTATAATACCATCAGTTTAAGGCAACGTTCCCGTTGCCTTTTGTTTTCTTATAGGTATAACAACATGCTAAATAAAATATTTTCTTGGTTTGAGAATCGAATTAATGCCTACCCAGATACGCCCCCTAAAACCCCAGAAAAAGGGTTATGGCGGTTTTTATGGTCAAATCTAGAAGGCACGAAAGCCTGGATTGCGTTTTTCGCTTTTTTAACCATTGGTGTAGGGGTTATGGAAGCCCTCATGTTTCAATTTATGGGGAAGTTGGTCGATTGGCTCAGTGCTTATACACCAGAAACCTTATGGGCTGAAAAAGGACATTATTTAATCGGAATGTTCATCATATTGGTGCTAAGTATCGGTTGGACATTTCTCACATCTATGGTTCGTTTGCAAACCCTACAAGGGGTTTTTCCGATGCGGTTACGTTGGAATTTCCACCGTTTAATGCTGGGACAAAGTTTAAGTTTTTATCAAGATGAATTTGCCGGTCGTGTCTCTGCTAAAGTGATGCAAACCGCTCTTGCGGTACGAGACACCGTTCTCACTGTAGCCAACATGGTGATTTATGTTGGGGTTTATTTTATCACGTCAGGAGCAGTATTAGTCGCCTTTGATAGTTGGTTTCTGGTGCCCTTTATTCTATGGGCCATTATGTTTGGCTGTATTTTATACTATCTTATTCCTAAATTAGCCAAAACTGCTGAACATCAAGCTGATGCTCGTTCGCTTATGACAGGGCGAGTAACGGATGCCTATTCAAATATTGCTACCGTCAAATTGTTCTCACATGGCGAGCGTGAAGCTTCCTATGCGAAAAGATCGATGGAAGAATTTATGCGGACTGTGCATGCACAAATGCGCTTAGGCACAAGCTTAGATGTATTAACTTATGCGAGCAATATCTTCTTAACTTTAAGCTCTGCCATTTTAGGCGTGATACTTTGGCAACGGGGAGCAGTTGGTGTGGGAGCCATCGCGACATCCACTGCCATGGCATTACGAGTGAATGGTTTGGCGCATTGGATTATGTGGGAATCCGCTCGCTTATTTGAAAATATTGGTACGGTAAATGACGGTATGCAAACCTTATCAAAACCACATACCATTGTAGATAAACCAAATGCCACGACATTACGAATTACCCAAGGGGAAATTCGTTTTGATAATGTCAGTTTTGCTTATACGCCCGAAAAACCACTGTTACAACAGTTTAACTTAACCATTAAGGCAGGTGAAAAAGTAGGGTTAATTGGTCGTTCTGGTGCGGGTAAATCCACCATTGTCAATTTATTATTACGTTTCTATGAAACCCAACAAGGTGCCATTACGATTGACGGGCAAAATATATTAGACGTACAACAAGAAAGTCTACGTAGCCAAATTGGATTAGTCACACAAGATACTTCATTGTTACACCGTTCTGTACGTGAAAATATCATTTATGGTTGTCCTAATGCCACTGAACAAGATATGCTCAATGCAGCTCAACGAGCAGAAGCCGCTGATTTCATTCCGCTATTAACTGATGCAAATGGTCGCCGAGGCTATGATGCTCACGTTGGAGAACGGGGCGTAAAACTCTCCGGCGGACAACGCCAACGTATTGCCATTGCCCGAGTGATGTTAAAAAATGCCCCAATTTTGTTACTTGACGAAGCGACGAGTGCGTTAGACAGTGAAGTGGAAGCAGCCATTCAGCAAAGTCTTGATAAAATGATGGAAAACAAAACCGTGATCGCCATCGCCCATCGTTTATCCACCATTGCCGCGATGGATCGTTTAATTGTGTTAGATCAAGGACAAATTGTAGAACAAGGTACCCACGCTGAATTATTGGCACTAAATGGCTTATATGCCAAATTATGGCAACATCAGAGTGGGGGATTTTTGGCGGAATAAGGGTTTCTTTATTTAAACGGTTCGAAGTGCGGTGAAAAAATTTATTGTTTCACCGCATTTTTAACAAAAAAACAACAAATGTTATTGATTATAATTATCATTACGATTAATATTGGCTCGCGTTTTAGCTGTTTATTTTTTTAATCACATCTTAAATGGAGCTTAAATATGAAAAAAAAATTTACCCTTTCCACACTCTCAATGAGCCTTTCCTTTGCTGTACTTCCTTGTAGTTTGGCTTACGCCCAAAATGAAGAATGCCAGCAAGATCGCAGCCTAAAACAATGTAAAAACACCCTTGATACGATTATTGTCAGTGCAAATCGAAGTGCAACTGACAGTGCCAAATTTGTAGGACAAGCCTCTAAATTTGAATCGGACTCATTATTAAGTCAAAGTCGCTTAATTGATGTTTTGGGTGAAAGTCCAAATGTGGACTTTGGTCGAGATATGAGCCGCCAAATTGGACAAAATTTCAAAGTTCGTGGCTTTGGTTATGGCGATATTGATCGCGTGATTATTCAACAAGATGATGTACCACGAGATCCAACGCTTTATTCCAATCATATTTCTAGTTTTAGAAGCGATAGCGACATTCTTAAAAATATCGAAACTGTAAAAGGAGCGTCCTCAATATTACATGGTTCGGGTGCCATTGGAGGGATTATCAGCATGACGACAAAAGATGCTTCTGATTATCTTCGCCCAGGACAACAATATGGTGCAAGTATTGGAGGACGTTTAGAATCTAATAATATGAAAAGTGGCATGGTACAGCTTTATGCTCGCCCCAATGCTGCCCCAGTAGATATTTTATTCCACGCTAAGCGAGCGTTACATGGCAATGTGAAAATTGCAGATGGCGGGCAAGATGGTATAACCCATAATAAAAATGATGAACATATTAATAGCTATTTTGCTAAATTTGGTTGGGATATGAATACCAATCATCGCTTAACTCTTTCTGCTTTTAATTATACCGATAAACTCAACACTGGTTGGCAGACCCTTTATCATGATTATGATGAAGATAATCCTGTACGCGGTAAACTTAGTCAAAAAGACTATGTATTAACCCATCAATATAACCCTAGCAATCCTTGGATTAATCTTACTTTGCGAGCATTTTATTCTGAAGCGGAATATCATCGTATTGCGAAAAGTACAACATCTCTAAGCGATTACACCAACTCAGATAAACGTTACGGTTTTTCTGCTAAAAACATTGCCAAGTTTCAGACAGGTCATTTAGATCATGAATTAGTGCTTGGTGCAGATTATAAAAACAAAAAAATGGATGCCACTTTTATAACCTTAGCAGGAAAAAACGATACCGGCGCATTCCCGAATACCAGCCACGATATTGGCTTGTATTTCCAAGATAATATTCAATTTAATCGTCTCATTCTCACCCTTGGCGGACGTTATGATATTTTTAAACGTAAGGTAGAAAAAGCAGGCGGACAATCTTATGAAGAAAAACGCTTTTCTCCTCGTGTGGCATTGAGCTATGAAGTGTTAGACGGCATTAATTTACTCGCTGGCTATTCAGAAACATTTCGCGCACCGACACCAGATGAAACCTCATCACAAGGATTATTAAATCCACATTATTACTATCTTCCAAATCCAGACTTAAAACCTGAAACCGCCAAAGAATATGAAACCGGTTTTTCTGTGTCTAAAAATAATTTGTTTAATCTAGGGTATGCTATTTATTTTAAAGCCACATACTTTAATGGCAAAATTAAAGATATGATTTCGCTCCAAGCAAGACCAGAATTGGGGGAGCCGCCTGAAAGAATGTATCCAAACTACCCAGCACAATATGCGCAATATCTCAACGTATCCAATGTGAAACGTACTGGGGTGGAAGCGGAACTTAAATATGCCATCGGCGATTTACTATTAAGTAGTAGTTATGGTCATTTGAAATTAAAAAATACCGCCACTGGCAAACGCGTATCCACTTTTGCCGATCGTATCACCGCAGGTATCGCTTATAGCTATAATCCTTGGGATTTAACCGCAGGGTTTAAAGTAAAACATTGGTTTAAACCAAAAGCCGATACCTTTGATTATTATTCAAGAGACAAGCATTATTCCTATGTAAATGGTACCTTTACCCAAGTGGATTTTAACGGCATATGGCAACCCAAAAGTACTGGATTTGGCTTTATCGACCAAGATCTCAAGGTAATGTTTGGGGTTAACAACCTATTGAATAAAAAATACAAACCTGCAGGAACATTGGATACCACAGCAACCGGGGGACCGGGACGTA
>Ga0192269_1099_pt1 | contig 9314 bp, 10 predicted proteins | sample Koala_Koa24_B3_FD_131258 | JGI IMG/M metagenome (GOLD analysis project Ga0192269, IMG submission 131258) | Enriched cells from koala feces incubated with labeled cellulose particles, San Francisco Zoo, California, United States - Koala_Koa2-4_B3 ... | reverse complement strand
TCGTCTTTTATATGATGAATTAAAGAAAAATCAATTGATTATAAGTGAATATCCCCATTTAACAACACCTTCTAAAAGACAATTTCCGTTTCGTAATCGTATTATTGCGAGGTTATCGGATTCAATATTAATTAGTGAGGCAAGAGTTAAAAGTGGAACTATGATAACGGCTGGTTATGCCTTGGAACAAGGTAAGACCATTTATTGTATACCTTCTCGTTATAATGACTATAATGGATGCAATGAACTCATTAGACAGGGAGCAACTTTGGTTTTAAATGCGTCAGATATAATGGAAGATGAAGATTTTCATTGACAAATTTTAAAAAACCAATAATAATAGAAAAGCTAGGAGGAATTTTATGGGAAAGAATTTAGTGATTGTTGAATCACCTTCAAAATCAAAAACAATTGAAAAGTATCTTGGTTCTGATTATGAAGTTACTTCTTCTAAAGGTCATATTAGAGACTTAGCCACAACTGGAAAAGGGGGACTTGGAGTTGATGTCGAAAATCAATTTAAGCCTCATTATATTATAAATAAAGATAAAAAAGATGTTGTTAAAGAATTAAAGAAATCTGTCAAGAATGCTGATTATGTTTATTTGGCAACCGACCCTGATCGTGAAGGAGAAGCTATTTCATGGCATCTAGCAGAAGTGTTAGGATTGGATCAGAATTTGGATAACCGTATTGTTTTTAATGAAGTGACTAAAGATGCTGTTGTTCATGCATTAGAGAATCCGAGACAAATTGATCTAAACCTTGTGAAATCACAAGAAACAAGACGAGTTTTAGATCGAATTATTGGTTTTAAATTATCAAAACTATTACAAAAAAAGATTAAATCAAAATCGGCAGGACGTGTACAATCTGTAGCTTTAAGACTTATTTGTGAAAGGGAAGCAGAAATTGAAGCATTTATTCCAGAAGAATATTGGCGTGTTAAAGCATTATTTGAAAAAGATAATATAGAATTTGAAGCTGAACTTTCAAAATATCAAGGGAAGAAAATAGAGTTAAAGAATGAAGAAGAAACAAATAATGTTTACGAATCATTAAATCAAAAATTCATTGTTTCGGATGTAAAAAAAACGCAAAAGAAACGAGCTTCTAAACCTCCGTTCATTACTTCAACTTTGCAACAAGAAGCTTCATCTAGATTAAATTTTAAAGCAAGAAAAACAATGCAGATTGCTCAAAAGCTTTATGAAGGTGTGGACATTGGTAATGAAACAGTTGGTTTAATTACTTATATGCGTACAGATTCTATTCGTTTATCTGATACATTTGTAAGTGATGCTAAACAATATATAAGTGAAAAGTATGGTGAAAATTATGTTGGGAATGTTAAAATCAGCAAGAAAAAGGAAAATGTTCAAGATGCTCATGAGGCTATCAGACCAACAAGTGTGTTACGTAATCCTGAAAGTATCAAACAATATTTAAATAATGATGAATACAAATTATATTCTTTAATATATGCTCGTGCTTTATCTTCATTGATGGCTAGTGCTATATTAAATGCCACAACTATTTTATTAGATAATAATGATTATGAATTTAAAGCAACTGGTTCAGTTATTAAGTTTGATGGTTATTTACGCTTATATAGTCAATATGAAAAACAAAAGGATGAGATTTTACCTGAAGTTGATATTAAAGAAGAGTTATTAAGTAAGGATATACAGAAATCTCAACATTTTACAAAACCACCAGCACGATATACTGAAGCTAAGCTTATTAGAGAATTGGAAGAATTAGGAATTGGTAGACCTAGTACTTATGCTAGTATTATTGATACAATTGTTACAAGAAGATATGTAGAAATGGTTGATCGTACATTTAAGCCAAAAGAATCTGGTATTTTAACAAATAGTCAATTGGTCGCTTATTTTGATAGTATTATAAATGTAGAATACACTGCTCAAATGGAAGAAGTATTGGATGATATTGCTGAGGGTGATGATGATTATGTTCATGCTTTATCTTCATTTGAAGAACGTTTTGAGCCTTTATTAGAAAATGCTTATGAAAAAATGGAACAGGTACAACCAGAAAAGACTGGTGAAAAATGTCCTGAATGTGGTTCTGATTTAGTTATTAGAAAAGGGAAATATGGAGATTTTGTAGCATGTTCTTCTTATCCTGAATGTAAATATATCAAGAATGAAAAAAAGACTAAACAAGAGCCAATTGAAACTGATGAAGTATGTCCTAATTGTGGTAGTCCTATAGTTATAAAAAAAGGACGCTGGGGTGAATTCAAGGCATGCTCTTCTTATCCTAAGTGTAAGACTATTATTAAAGAAAAGAAGTCCTAATTGAGGACTTTTTTGAAAGGAATGAATAAAATGACAAAAGTCAATATTATAGGTGCTGGACTTGCAGGTGTAGAAGCAACTTATCAATTAATTAAACGTGGCATTCCAGTCAAGCTTTATGAAATACGACCTATTAAAACAACAGGTGCTCATAAAACTGAATATTTTGCTGAATTGGTTTGTTCTAATTCCTTACGTGCTGATGGTCTCACAAATGCTGTAGGTGTTTTAAAAGAAGAAATGCGTATGCATGATAGTTTAATTATAAAGATGGCTGAAAAACATCGTGTACCTGCTGGTGGCTCTTTAGCAGTCGATCGATATGGCTTTTCTCAAGATATTACAGATTATTTAAGTCATCATCCTTTGGTTGAAGTCATACATGAAGAAATCACAAACATACCTGATGGTCCAACAATTATTGCAACAGGACCACTTACAAGTGATGCTTTATCTTCATCAATTAAAGAATTATTAAATGAAGAGTATTTTTATTTTTATGACGCTGCTGCTCCCATTATTACTAAAGAAAGTATTGATTTTCATAAAGCTTATTATAAATCACGCTATGATAAAGGAGAGGCTGAATATATTAATTGTCCAATGAATGAAGAAGAGTTTGATGTATTTTATGATGCTTTAATCCATGCTGAAACTGTTAAGGAAGAAGATGAAAAATTCTTTGAAGGATGTATGCCTTTTGAGGTGATGGCTCAAAGAGGTAAGCAAACACTATTATTTGGTCCTATGAAGCCAGTTGGGCTTGAAAAAGATGGTCATAGATTTCATGCTGTTGTTCAACTAAGAATGGATAATGCAATTGGTTCATTATACAATATTGTTGGCTTTCAGACACATTTAAAATGGGGTGAACAAAACCGTATTATTCATATGATACCAGGTTTAGAAAATGCTGAAATAGTCAGATATGGTGTCATGCACCGTAATTCTTATATATGTTCACCAATATGTTTAAAACCTACCTACCAATCTAACAATCGTGATGATCTTTATTTCGCAGGACAAATGACAGGTGTAGAGGGATATGTAGAATCAGCTCAAAGTGGTTTGGTCGCAGGTATCAATATGGCACGATATTGTAATGGCTTAAAACCATTACAATATCCAAGAAATACTGTTATGGGATCATTATCTTATTATATTACCCATGCTGATAAAAATAACTTTCAGCCCATGAAAGCTAATTTTGGTATCTTACCTGAATTAAAAGTTAAAGTTAAGAAAAAAGAAAGAAAAGCAGCTTATGCTACGCGCGCTATTAAAGAAATGAAGGAATTCATCAATGAACAATCAATATAAAAATGAATATCTTGATTATTTACATTATCAAAAAGATTATTCTTCTCTAACAATTAAAGAATATGAAAGAGACATTGATTCATTTTTTACATATCTAAAGCAACAAGCAATTGATGATTGTCTATCTGTGACATATCAGGATATACGTGGTTATTTAGCTATGTTGCATCAAGATGAATTGGCTTCTAAAACTATTAATAGAAAAATATCATCATTACGTGGCTTTTATAAGTTCATGCAAAATGAAGACTATATCAATGATAATCCATTTTTAGAAGTTGATTCTTTAAAAACAGGGCAAAGGAATCCAGATGTCTTATATATAGATGAAATGATGGATTTATTAGATAGTATTGATACCTCTACATTATTAGGAAGAAGAAATCAAGCTATGTTAGAACTGATGTATGCATCAGGACTTCGTTGCTCTGAGGTCGTCAATTTAACGTTGCAACAAATTGATTTTTCTAGACAAGTCTTACTTATTCATGGTAAAGGTAAGAAAGATCGTTATGTTCCTTTTCATGATTTTGCAGCTGAATGTCTAAAAAACTACATTCATGATGATCGTAAGGAATTAATGTGTCAATATCATGAAAATCATGATTATGTTTTTGTTAATAAGTTTGGTAGAAAACTTACAAATCGTGGGGTTGAAAACATCGTTGATAGGGTTGTTGAAAATTATGATCCTACTAAAAAAATTCATCCTCATACTTTTAGACATTCATTTGCCACTCATTTATTAGAAGAGGGTATAGATATTCGTTTGGTTCAAGAATTATTGGGACATGCTTCCTTATCAACCACACAAATTTATACGCATGTATCTATCCAACACCTCAAAGAAGTCTATGATCATTCTCATCCTCGAAATAATTCAAAAAAAGATTGACGATAAAGTTATAAAATGCTATTATACATTTGTTGTAGACCTCTAGCTACAACCGCGCATAAAAGGTATTAAATGCTTATGCTGCCTTGGTTGGCGAGTCTTGGAATATTATATAAAAAGGAGGTACATCATGTACGCAGTTGTTGAAACAGGTGGAAAACAATTTAAGGTTGAAGTTGGACAAAGTATTTTTGTAGAAAAATTAGATGTAGCTGAAGGTGATGAAATCACTTTAGATAAAGTCTTATATATTTCTGAAGGTGCTAAGATTGGCAATCCTTATATTAAAGATGCTAGTGTTAATGCTAAAGTTGAAAAACAAGGAAAAGAAAAGAAAATTACTGTCTACAAATACAATCCTAAAAAGAATTATCATAAAAAACAAGGGCATAGACAACCTTATACAAAATTATTAATTGAAGCTATTAATGGTTAATGTTAAAATATTAAAGGAAGGAAACGATATCCTTGAAATTGAAGTATCGGGACATGCAGATAGTAATGAATATGGATTCGATTTAGTTTGTGCTGGAGTGAGCACTGCATGTGTTGGTATTTGTAATGAACTTGTTAATCATAATTTCCTTGAATATGGAAATATTGAATTGCAAGCTGGATATTGTCATATAGTTGTTGAAGAGTTTGATAAATTGCATCAAGTGGTACTAGAGACATTTGTAACAATTTTGAAAACGATTGAAGAATCCTATGGAGATTATTTAAAAATTATAAAGATGGAGGTATAAAACCATGATGTTTAAATTAGATTTACAATTATTTGCATCTAAAAAGGGTGTTAGTTCTACTAAGAACGGTCGTGATTCTCATGCGAAAAGATTAGGTATGAAATTATCTGATGGTCAAAGTTGTCATGCAGGTTCTATTATTTACAGACAAAGAGGAACAAAGATTCATCCTGGTACAAATGTAGGTAAAGGTGGAGATGATACTTTATTTGCTTTGGTTGATGGTGTTGTAAGATATGAAAGATTAGGAAAATATAGAAAGAAAGTTTCTGTATATCCTCAAGCTTAATGAGAACCTCAGTTGAGGTTCTTTTTTATAAAAGGTGGTAAATATATGAAATTCGTTGATAAAGTTAAAATATACGTTGAATCTGGTAAAGGTGGCGATGGTATTGTTTCTTTTAGAAAAGAAGCTTATGTGCCAAAAGGCGGTCCCTATGGTGGCGATGGTGGTAAGGGCGGTAGTATTATATTTGAAGCTACGCATTCTTTATCGACTTTATTAGATTTTAGATATCATCGTAGTTATAAAGCCAGAGCTGGTCAGCAGGGTATGAATAAAAAGATGCATGGTGCTGATGCTGATGATCTTATACTCAAGGTGCCTGTTGGCAGTGTTATTTATGATGAAGATACCAATAAAAAATTAGCTGATTTAACTAGAGATGGACAACGTATTGTCATTGCTAAAGGTGGACGAGGTGGCCGAGGTAATGCGCGTTTTGCAACCAGTCGAAATCCAGCTCCAACTATTTGTGAACGTGGGGAACCTGGTGAAAAATATAATTTGGTTATTGAGTTGAAGTTATTGGCTGATGTGGGACTTGTTGGTTTTCCGTCTGTTGGTAAATCTACATTACTGTCAGTTGTTTCTCGTGCTAAACCAGAAATAGCTGATTACCCATTTACAACTATTGTACCTAATTTAGGTGTTGTACAGGCCAAAGATGGGCGTTCTTTTGTTATGGCAGATTTACCTGGACTCATTGAAGGGGCATCGCAAGGTAAAGGTTTAGGACATCAATTCTTAAGACATATTGAAAGATGTCGTGTTATTGTTCATATAGTAGATATGAGTGGCCCTGATGGTAGAGATCCTTATGAAGACTATCTTGCTATTAATAAAGAATTAGGAGAATATCAATATCATTTATTAGATCGTCCGCAAATTGTTATTGCTAATAAAATGGATGAAGATAATGCTGAGGAAAACTTAAAACGTTTTAAACAACAAGTTGGTGAAGATGTTCAAGTCTTTCCAGTTATTGCATTAATTGGTGAAGGTGTTGATTTACCATTATATGCTATTGCTGATTTATTAGATAAAACACCGATATTTGATGATGAAGAAGAAATAGAAAATAGTGTTATTTATACTTATGAAAGCAAAGATCAAAAAGGTTATGAAATCCATAATTTAGGTAATCATTATTGGCGTGTTGATGGCCCTAAAGTCGAAAGAATTGTACAAATGTCTTCTTTGGGTAGTGATGATGGAATCAAGCGTTTTGATTTGAAAATGCGTCAAATTGGCTTAGATGATGCATTGCGTAAAGCTGGATGTGAATCTGGGGATACTGTTATTATTTTAGATTTTGAATTTGAATTTTTTGACTAAATATTGTAGACATTTGTTGATAAAAGTTATTTAAGATGTTTGTAAGAGGAATTTACATATTCGATTCCTCTTTTTTATATTGTAATAGATAATATCTAAACATAACATTAAAATATTATCATAAAGTGTTAGGTATTTAATATAAGAGAAAAATGTTTTCTCATTTTTTTGTTTTAGATAATAATCTATGTTATAATATTTAAAAATTGTGAGGAGTCATTATATGCTTAGTTATATTAAAGGTATGATTGTTGATTTGGGAAAAGATTACATTGTCATTGATAATCATGGTATTGGTTTTCAAGTTTATGTATCAAACCCTTATCAATTTACAAAAGGGAAAGAATTGATTGTATATATTTATACTCAAGTAAGAGAAGATGGAATGACCTTATATGGTTTTCAAACAATAGAGGAAAAAGATTTATTCTTAAAACTTATTCTTGTTAAAGGTATTGGGTGTAAAACAGCGATAGGTATTTTGGCTACAGGTGATGTCGATGCTATTATTGCAGCAATTGAATCCAAGAACATTGCTTATTTAAAACGTATTCCAGGAATTGGACCAAAAGCTGCGCAGCAGATTGTTTTGGATTTACAAGGAAAATTTAAAAATGTTACAATGAGTCAAGCAGTATTAACAACACCTGAATTTGATGAAGCTATTGAAGTATTGGTAGCTTTAGGATATAGAAAACAAGAAGTTGATCGTGTGATGAATAAGTTGTCACATGAACATTTGGATACAAATGGTTATGTAAAGAAAGCTTTAAGTTTGTTAGTAAAATTATAGGAGGAGAACATGGATAGAGATATCATGGATTTGAATCAGCATTTTGACGATGATGAAAGTCAATTACGTCCTCAGTCGTTGGATCAATATGTTGGTCAGAAAAATTTAAAAAATAATTTGCGAGTTTTTATTGGTGCTGCAAAAATGCGTGATGAAAGCTTAGATCATGTTTTGTTGTATGGTCCACCAGGATTAGGTAAAACGACAATGGCAATGATTATAGCCAATGAAATGGGTACACAACTTAAAACGACAACAGGTCCAAGCATTGAAAAAACAGGCGATTTGGTAGCGATATTAACATCATTAAACCCTGGTGATGTATTATTTATTGATGAAATACATAGACTTAATAAAGTTGTCGAAGAAATATTATATCCTGCAATGGAAGATTATTGTGTAGATGTCGTTATTGGAAAAGATGCTTCTACCCGTTCGATTCGTATTGATTTGCCACCATTTACTTTAGTTGGTGCAACGACGCGTGCAGGTGATTTATCAGCGCCATTAAGAGATCGTTTTGGTATTGTTTCTAAATTGGAATATTATACAGAAGAAGAATTAACAAGTATTATTAATCGTACAAGCCAGGTTTATCATATGTCTATGGATAATGATGCTGCTATAGAACTTGCTAAAAGATCAAGAGGAACGCCTCGTATTGCCAATAGATTATTTAGACGTGTAAGAGATTTTGCTCAGTTTAATGGTGATGATATTATTACTAAGGAACGTACCAAAGAAGCTTTAAATCGTTTACAAGTTGATGAACTTGGATTGGATGAAGTTGATCATAAATATTTATTAGGTATTATCCATCGTTTTCAAGGAGGTCCTGTAGGAGTAGAATCTTTAGCAGCTAGTATTGGTGAGGAATCTACAACATTAGAAGATGTCTATGAACCTTATCTATTACAAATTGGTCTTATTAAGCGTACACCTAGAGGGCGTATTGCTACTGATTTAGCTTATCAGCATTTGAAAATACCTAGACAACAGAGTTTTAATTTTTAAGTGAAAGTGATATCACTTTTTTTAATGGAGGCTATTATGAAAAAAAGATATCAAGTATTAGGTATGATACTATTAATAATATGTTCTGTTATTTATGATTATCAAAAACCTGAAGAAATTGAAGAAGAAACGGTCGAAATATCATATGTGACATTAGAAGGTGAATTTAATACAACTGGAAATTATGAATTCGAAGGACAATTGACTATCAGTGAATTAATTGATGAGGTTGGAGTAAGTGATGAGGCGAATTTAGAAGTACTTGATTTAGATAAAGTGGTAGAAGATGAATCAAGAATTTATTTACCTCCAAAAAATGATAATGCCATATCACTCAATAGTGCTACATTAGAAGAATTAATGACATTAAGTGGTGTTGGAGAGAAAACAGCTCAGAAAATTATTGATTATCGTGAGACAACACCTTTTGAATGTCTTGAAGATATTATGAATATTAGTGGTATTGGAGAAAAAACATATCTTAATTTGAGGGAATATTTATGTTTATAAGTTATCATATTTTTTATTATGCTTTAGGTTGTTTGTTATATGTGATGGGTATGTATTTGCATCCCATCTTTTTTATTGGGTTGTTTATCTATTG
>Ga0192269_1098_pt1 | contig 9329 bp, 16 predicted proteins | sample Koala_Koa24_B3_FD_131258 | JGI IMG/M metagenome (GOLD analysis project Ga0192269, IMG submission 131258) | Enriched cells from koala feces incubated with labeled cellulose particles, San Francisco Zoo, California, United States - Koala_Koa2-4_B3 ... | reverse complement strand
AACACAGCACTTGAATCATTTCAGTACTCCAAGCCTGTCATTGCAAGCAATATCGGCAGCTTACCAGAACTCGTTGAAGACGGAGTGAACGGATACCTGTTTGAAGCCGGAAATGCGGAACAGTTGGCGGAGAAAATAAAGTTGCTGGATGATGACAAGAAAGTGGCGGACATGGGTGCTAAGAGCAGAAGCAAATTAGAGGACAGATTTGCTCCGGAGAAGCACTATCGGGATTTAATGGACTTATTTAAAAAGGTCAAGGGCTAGTTATGAAGAAACAGTGGGTTTTAATAAAATTATTTGTGTTGTCAGTACTTGGTAAGAATGAGAAAAAAGCTGATGTCATAAAGAAAGCAAATATATATAGGAGGTTTGAGGGGGGTACTACCATCCATGCTGGATTCCTGCCCATCCTGAATTAATTAGTATAGGAAATAATGTCACTATTTCTGCTGACGTGAGGTTCTATGAGCACGATTTAATTAACAGAAAATTTAATAATGATGAAGATTACATAGGATCACGCATTAAGTACTACACGGGTGAAATTACAATTGAAGATAATGTTTTACTAGGTGCCAGAAGCATTATTATGTACAACGTAACAGTGGGCAGAAATGCTATTGTGGCTGCGGGAAGTGTTGTAACGAAGGATGTCCCACCATATTCGATTGTAGGAGGCAATCCGGCAAAGGTTATCGGTGACACACGTAATCTATTAAAAAAGAGACTTGAGTATAGCGGTGAGGATGTCAGCGATTTTTGTTATGAGAATTTATTTAAGAATGAGTGAGGCTGAAAGATGAATGTCTTAAAAAAGGTTAAAAACAACCCCGAAAAAATAATTTATGGGCTGTGGTGTGGGGGGTACTCGATTGGATGAGTGACGAGCAATATGTCAGACTTGCCTATCGCCTCGCATTTGGGAGAAAACTTAATCTCGATAATCCACAGGCTTTCACAGAAAAAATTAATTGGTATAAGCTCAATTGGCGTGACCCTCTCGCAAAAAAATGCGCTGATAAGTATGAAGTAAGAGAATATGTCAGGGAGACTGTTGGAGACAAATATCTAAACGATATGTTCGGACTTTGGAACAATGTGGATGAAATTGACTATTCATCACTACCTAAAAAGTTTGTACTTAAGCCGACAAATGGAAGCGGAGATGTTCTGATTTGTGAGGACAAAGATCACTTTGATTGGGAAAAGGGCAAGAAAGTCTTACAGCAATACTTTAAGCGACATTTTTCGGGAAAGACAAAGGAATGGGCATATTATGACCTACCATACAGAATTATCGGAGAGAGGTATATTGAAAGTTCCTATGAAAACCAGATTAAGGATTACAAATTCTTTTGCTTTGAAGGAGAGCCTAAGTTTTTGTTTGTTGCATCTGAACGTGGAACAGAGCATTTGAAATTCGACTTCTTCGATATGGACTGGAATTGGCTCCCAGTGACAAACGGTCATGAGCATAATCCGAATCTGAAAAAGCCGGAACTGTTTGATGAGATGGTAGAAGTAGCAAGAAAGCTATCAGCGGCATTTCCACATGTGCGTGTAGACTTATACGAAGAAGAAGGAAGAGTATTTTTCGGAGAATTAACTTTCTATCATTTTGGTGGATTTACAAAGTTTGAACCAGATAGTTGGGATTTTGAGTTTGGAAAGTATTTTGATATCAGTAAAGTACCAGTGAGTAAAGAAGTCTAAATTGGCTGACACGTCAATTATGACCTTTTTAAAGGAGTTAAAAAACTATGGCAGAGAAGAAATTAAATGGAACAGTAATCGTTACATATCGGTGCAACGCCCGTTGCTCTATGTGCAATCGTTATAAAGCACCCTCAAAGCTTTTACGGCTGTCTCTACGCCTTTTTCTTCATCGATGCGTCCGAAGTACAATCCATAGGTTCCTACAACAAGCTCACCGACTTCCGTCTTGCTCGTTGTAAATGTAGGGATGCAGTAAATCTTGTCTGCATCGTAACCGTTCTCTACTAACTTCTGTTTTAGGAAGTTCGATGGTGTGACAAAGGCATCAACATTATCATACACATGCATCCATCCGTGTACTTTCATAGAAAAAACTCTTATCAGCGACGTAGGAAGTGATCCCTTTACGCAGCGATACTTGATACAAGACTTATAGCCACAGGTCAAACAATCCTCACAGATTTTCTTGTCATGCAGAAAGTCAAACCGTGGACAAAGCATAAAATAATCAGACAGTCTGGAAACAACAGGCACACCCATTTCTTTTGCGCCTTTCAGTACACTTGGAGAGAGCTTGTTCACAAAATGAATTGTGTAAACGATGTCCGGCTTTACGTCTGCAATCTCCTTTTTGATTGCTTTCTTTACTTCCAGTGAATAAACGCTTCTGGTGATCATCTGCCAGATTGTTTTCGGAGTTTTTTTGTACTCATCAAAGTATGTAGCATCACGGCTACCTATTGGCTCCACAAAGTATTTTGAATACTCTGTTTCCACATTTTTATTGGAATGAATAGAGAACGGAATAACCTCGTGTCCGTGTTCTTCCAGTATTCTCTTTATATTAAACATATATTTCTCCGGACCGCCGGAGACAAAATATCTGTAATTTACTAATAGAATTCGCATTGTTTTCAATCCCTTATATGAGAGCTGTTGTTAGTCACGCTGGAAAAGATCGCGTGTATATACTTTTTCTTTCACATCATCAAGCTCCGAGTTATAACGGTTAGCTATAATCGCCTGTGACTGCTCTTTGAACTTTGCAAGGTCGTTCACAACAACGCTTCCGAAGAACGTACTGCCATCTTCGAGTGTCGGCTCATAGATAATCACAGTTGCGCCTTTGGCTTTGATGCGCTTCATAACGCCCTGAATTGAGGACTGGCGGAAGTTGTCCGAATTACTCTTCATGGTAAGGCGATAAACGCCGATGATTACTTGTTTCTCCTTTGCTTCGTTCCAGCCGTCATTTGCCTCATATGCGCCGGCGAGTTCCAATACACGATTGGCAATGAAGTCTTTTCTCGTTCTGTTTGATTCGACTATCGCCTGAATGAGGTTTTCAGGCACGTCCTCATAGTTAGCAAGGAGCTGCTTTGTGTCTTTTGGCAGACAATATCCGCCATATCCGAAGCTTGGGTTATTGTAATGGGAGCCGATTCTCGGGTCGAGGCAGACGCCTTCTATAATCTGCTGGGTGTTCAAGCCTTTCATCTCGGCGTAGGTATCGAGTTCGTTGAAGTAGCTGACACGGAGAGCGAGGTAGGTGTTGGCGAAAAGCTTGACTGCCTCTGCTTCCGTGAAGCCCATGATGAGGGTGTCGATATTCTCTTTGATTGCACCCTCTTGGAGAAGTCCAGCGAAGGTGTTTGCGGCTTCTACAAGTCTTGGATTGTTGACATCAGTGCCGACGATGATTCTCGACGGATAAAGATTATCGTAAAGAGCCTTGGATTCTCTCAGGAACTCAGGGCTGAAAATGATGTTGTCGCAGTGGAACTTTTCTCTAATACTTGCAGTGTAGCCAACCGGAATCGTAGACTTAATGACCATGATGGCGCTCGGGTTATTCTCCATGACGAGCTTAATTACGTCCTCGACTGCGCTGGTGTCAAAAAAGTTCTTCTTGCTGTCGTAGTTCGTCGGGGCGGCGATTATGACGAAATCGGCGTTTTTGTAGGCTGATGCGCCGTCTAAAGTTGCCGTTAAATCCAACTCTTTCTCTGCAAGGTATTTTTCTATGTACTCGTCCTGAATCGGGGATTTTCTTTGATTGATAAGGTCTACTTTTTCGGGAATTATGTCTACGGCTGTGACCTTATTGTGCTGTGCAAGCAGTGTCGCTATTGAAAGCCCGACGTAGCCGGTGCCGGCGACTGCTATATTTAATCCACTCATGATTTGTTATCTCCTGACATATAAAATTCCTTATACCACTCCGCAAACTTTCTAAGTCCATCTCTCAGGCTTGTACTCGGCTTGTAGCCGAAGTCTCTTTCAAGCGCACTGGTATCTGCATAAGTAACTGGCACATCGCCAGGTTGCATTGGGACGAGCTCTTTATGACTCTCGAAGTCATAGGTTTCTGGGAGAACTCCCGCACGGATTAGCTCCTGCTGAAGAATATCCACGAAATCGAGAAGATTCTCCGGGCTGTTGTTACCGATGTTGTAAAGAGCATATGGCGGAATCGGCAAGCCGTCCTCACCTGTAGCTCTGTCGGGTGCCTTCTGCATAACACGAACCACACCCTCAACTATGTCGTCTATGTAAGTGAAGTCGCGCTTGCAGTTGCCATAGTTGAAGATTTGAATCTTCTTACCTGCACGGAGCTTGTCCGTAAAGCCGAAGTATGCCATATCCGGGCGCCCTGCAGGTCCGTAAACCGTGAAGAACCTGAAACCTGTTGACGGAATGTCATACAGTTTACTATAGGCATGAGCCATCAGCTCGTTGCTCTTTTTAGTCGCCGCATAGAGAGACACGGGGTTGTCCACCTTGTCGTCAGTGCTGTAGGGAACTTTCTTGTTACTGCCGTAGACACTAGAACTTGAAGCATAGACCAGATGCTCAACAGGATTGTGTCTACAAGCTTCCAAAATATTGAAGAAACCGACCAAGTTTGACTCCACATACGCATCAGGATTGGTTATGGAATATCTCACACCAGCCTGCGCTGCCAGGTTCACAACCACCTGTGGTCTGTATTGCTCAAAAATCGATGTAATAAGCGCCTTGTCGGCGATGTTGCCCTTGATGAACGTAAAGTTGGCATATTGGTTTAGCTTTGCGAGACGATACTCTTTGATTGAGACGTCATAATAATCGTTCATGTTGTCGATGCCGATGACTTTTACGCCGGCTACTTCGTCGAGTAGACGCTGTGCGAGGCTGGCACCGATGAAGCCGGAGGAACCGGTTATTAGGATGGTTTTGTTCTTTAACTCTATATTCATAACTACAAACTCCCTTACCCCATCGCTCCCCTATAGAGCTTTAGTGTCTTCTTTGCTACATCATCCCAAGAATATTTCTTACAGATAAACTCCGTAGCGTTTCGCTTGTATTCCTGAACCACGTCCGGCTCATCACACAGCCCCTGCAGCTTCTCTTTCAGGTCGCCCACATTGCTTTTCTTGAACACCACAGCCTTATCTTCAACTACCTCCGCGCACTCGGCGATGTCACTTACTACACAGCAGTTGCCGTAGCTCATTGCTTCCAGGAGACTGAGTGGCATTCCTTCCAAGTCGGACGGGAGAGTGTATATGTAGGCATTGCTGTAGAGCTCTTCCCTCATTCTTCCGGCTACAAAACCTGTGAAAATCACATTGTCTCCGGCAAGCTCTTTAATTTCTTGCGTGAACTCATCTGTATCGGACGAGCCGCCGGCGATAACAAGCTTCTTATCTGTAGTCAATCCTTTGTACGCCTCTACTAAATATCTGAGACCTTTTTCCGGGACAATCCGTCCGAGAAACAGGATATAACTATCTTTTCCCAAACCAAACTTTTCGGTTATCTCTTTGGCTTCTACTGTCTGATGCCTGCTGACGCCGTTCGGAATGAAGATTGTTTCTCTGCCATAGGTCTCTTTGAAATAATCCTGAACGCCTTTACTGAGCACAATAATCTCTGAGGCATACTTGACCGCCATCTTTTCGCCGGCTTTTATGTACTTGGCACCAAAACCGGATTTCCACTTTGCCCGGGCGAAGTCGAGACCATGAATCGTTGCAACGCACTTTTTTCCGAACAGATGCGGAATCCACATCCAGAAGCAGGGTCCCTCCGCATGGAAATGAATCACGTCATAGCCACCGAATGTTGCTTTGACAGTTGCAAAAAAGCTACTCGTCATCGCCGCAAGCCCTTTTTTCTTGATGGTCGGGACGGATTTTAACTTAACGCCCTTATACTCTCTTAGACTGCCGTTGTCACAGCCTGTCCGGTTATAGCAGGTAACCTCACATCCCATTTCAACCAAGCGTGTTGATAGCTCTTCAACAACCACTTCAACGCCTCCACGAGAGCAATCTCTTGCAGGCATCGTTTTGTGACCGAGCATGGCAATTTTAAGTTTGCTGTTATCGTTACTCTTCATACTTCAATCAATTGCCCTTCCACCTGGTTATATAATCCCATACTTTTTCAACAGTGCAAGCCTGTCAACTGCCTTCTCATAGCTCTCATCTATCTCATTCAAGTTGCTTGTTGACGTTTCTCCCCGTAAATAACGGACAATCCTTTTTACCCATTCGCCAGGAAGCAACCACGGCTTGTCGCTGAGATACGGTTTCCACGAAGTCCATGTTTTCCACGATGGGAAAATAAGGCGCATATATGACGTAAATCTGTTCTTACCTCTGCCGTCTTTCTGAATTGTGTCCGAGACAATTCTGCCGGCTGTGCAATCAGTTGCGGTCGTATTGCCGAATGTTCCTGCACGAAGCATGTCATCAAGAAGCTCATGTGGAGAAACTAATTCAGTTTTCTGTGTAAGATTGAATCCTAAATACTCATTTCCAATGCTCACTAAGTCTGCAAGAAATCCGCTTGCTCCCGACTCGTCGAGTGCTTTGTTTACATACTCCCAATCGATTCTGTCGCCATATTTTTCATCAAAAAGCAGGACATCGAGCATGATTCTCACCCCAAGACCGCCACCGGTGAAATGTTTGAATGCATGGAGTACCAGAAACAAAAAGTGGTCGGTTGGTGTCATCGTTCTGACTGTAGTATCTTGGATAAGCACAGTCTCGTTGCTCTGGAAAACGTTTTTAAACCAGTCATTCATCCTTTCACGTGAACTGCTGTTAGTTCCAAAAGGATTCAGATGAAGTTCAACTGTGAGATTTGGCTCTCCGTTCGTCTTTTGACTATGGAAAGTTACCTCCTGAACTGCTTTTAAAGCCTTATCCGGCTGTTCATTGCTACGATAGCCGCAGGATTCCAGAATTTTTACAGCCTTTTCATAATCTTTCTTTTCTATGAGAATATCCTCGTCGCCTGACGGGCGGAAATCCGCACGTTCACCATAAAGGTTTCTACAGATAATTCCTTTCATTGTTATGGGCGCCATTCCAGCAGAGAGAAAAGCCTGATAGAGCTCGATAAATTTCTCTGTTTTCTGCATCTGCATAGTCATTGCGGCTGTCGCAGAAGCGAAATACTGCGGATTTGAACTGTCAAAGTCAGCGAAGGACGGGTAATTTGTTGCCGCATCGTACACGAATGGAAACAAGTTTTGCTTCTTAGCTACATCAAATATTGATTTCCAATCGCTTGACGGAAGTTCAGAAGGTTCGGAGCCAGGATGAATCGCATCTTTCAGAATTACAAGGAAAGTTTCTTCTGCTTTGTTCATCCGTCTGACCTCCGTTCAGCTTTGCTTTTCTGACTTTGTCCCAACATCACGATTGGGAGCCCCCACATATCCACAAAACAAAATCTTTCTGCTTTTGGGCAAAAAAATAAAGCCCTGCGGCTTGGGTACATAATACCTCTCGCAGGGCTTGGGATTCTTGAGTTTATTGATTGCGGCGATTTCCTCCTGTGGGTGAGGATTTTTGGCACAAAAAAAGAGAGCATTTCTGCTCTCTGGCTCTCCCGGTTTTACTCAAATTTCAGTTACATCGCCACTAACGGAAAGCTGGCTTACTATTTTGCTGCTTTACCAAACACTCTCGCCAGGGTAATCAAAATCTTCTATGCTGGCAACCACATAGATGTTCTCCTCGTACTGAACGATTCTCATCTCAAACCCTTCGTACATATCCATCATCCTTTCATCTCGCCCTGCGAGAAAAATTCTATGTACATTGTACCCCCACACGTGTTTGTCAAGAGGTTTTTTAAAAAAATAGGGAGAACTTTTCGCCCTCCCTGGCATTAACATTACTTCTATTTCATACTCCAATTACAGTAACTACGAAGATATATTCTCTATTCGTAAGAATTCAACCGTGTACCTCTATCTCAGGACCCCAACCATCGCCACTGCTATCCTCACCTGAAACATCACCGGCACCTGTGAATACTTCGCTTTCTTCAAACTCAACAGCCAGCATTATATGTTTCTGATACATTATTTATCATCCTTTCATCTCGCCTTACGAGAAAAATTCTATGTACATTGTACCCCCCGCACGTGTTTGTCAAGAGGTTTTTTAAAAAACAGGGAGAACTTTTCGCTCCCCCGAAATATTCGATATATCAAGCCCACGGGTCTTCCCAGCCCATGCTTCCACTACCATCACCAACACCGGCAAATACGTTGCTTATCTCAAAGGGTACAATTCGCATTTCATACTTCTCGTACACAATCAATCATTCCCCACGCTACTGGCAAAATCCGAGTTATGGATTTTATTCATCCAATTTCCCGTCTTCCTCTTCTTTGGAAAAATCCAAATCAGTCCACACATTTTTCTTTTCAAAAACGAGAATCTTCATTTCATACTTCTCGTACATAGCTCTCTCCTTTACGAATCTGAGCGATTCGGCTCCCAAGAATACTTGCCTGAACCGCCTCCTTCTTCATCCGCATCAGAAGCAAGCGAAAGGTCTGCAAAAACATCTGCACTACCTAGTAGAACTATATCCATTTCACACTCATGATACACGATGCTTCACCTCAGATGTCAGTTGTGCCGGGTAAAACACTATGCGTATTGTCGCCGTCGGTAGAAGTTTCGTCTCCTACTTTTGCGAATACGTCATATTGCTCAAACAAAAAGGACTCCATAGTATGCTCATTATAGCTCATCAGCCATCACCAGAACCAACCGTTACCTCCGGCAACCAACCATCATTACTATCGCCGACGTCACCTATATTTGCAAAAACCTCTCCGGGCTCGAAATGCATGACTTCAAATTTGTGGGCTTTGTACAACATCGTTGTCACGCCCAATCTTCAGAACTAACAGACAAGCCAGAAACGTCTACGCCGGGGAGCGGGGTTATGTTGCTGTCGGAGCCTAAATCCGCATAAGTGTCAGTTGCTTCAAACTGAACGACTCCCATCTCATGCTCCCAATACATCATAGTCTTCCTTTCCGCCCTGCAAAGAGTTTTAATTAAAAAGGGAGAACCTTTCTCCCCGCTAAATATCCGAAACTTCGGGCTTGATGTTGAAATACGATTCGCCGGGATTATCCGACCCGTCATTTACATCAGCAAACACGCAAGCGTTCTCGAAGAGAACTGACTGCATTTCGTGACTTTCGTACATCATTTCCCTCTGCCCACTATCCTTAAATATCACTGCTCGGCTTGGTGACGCTGTCAGGACCGACTATTTCACCCTGATTCGACCAATCCGTA
>Ga0192269_1097_pt1 | contig 9375 bp, 9 predicted proteins | sample Koala_Koa24_B3_FD_131258 | JGI IMG/M metagenome (GOLD analysis project Ga0192269, IMG submission 131258) | Enriched cells from koala feces incubated with labeled cellulose particles, San Francisco Zoo, California, United States - Koala_Koa2-4_B3 ... | reverse complement strand
GAACAGGTATCATATAATTAAATCTCAATGATCCTACGACTTTTTCATGACCATGATCTTTAATTTTTATAAGCATGTTTTCACGATATTTTTTTTGAATATGATGATACAGGAACAAAGTACTTTTTGTGCTCAATTTCTAATACTGCTCCATACAAAAATTTATTGCGATTAGTATATACAACATTAGGAACTGTCGTAAATCCTCTATGTTTAATCTCATAATTCTTAAGATAATCTATATAATCTTCGTCAACAAAATAGAATGCTATTTTCATAAATACCTCCAATTTTAAGTAAAAGGGACAGTATTTAAATACTGCCCCTTCTTACTGATTACTTTTACACTCGCCCTTAATGGTGGCGAAACACCAATAAAACGTGTAATCTACGTTGTCCACAATTATAATATACTAAACACCAAAAATATGCAAGGATATTATTATTTTTATCAAAAATCAGATATGTTTTATCATAATGTTTTGGTTGTTTAATGAATCAACTTTCGTTATAATGAATCATATAAATATTGGAGGTAACTTATGAAAATATCAGATATACTAAAAACCAAATCAACCATTTCTTTTGAAATATTTCCACCTAAAAATAAGGATGGTGATATTTCTTCTATATATCATACAATTGAAGAATTATCAAAACTGAATCCTGATTTTATAAGTGTAACTTATGGTGCGGGTGGTAGTAATAGAGATAAAGCAATTGAAATAGCATCAACAATTAAGAATCAATATCATATAGAGTCTGTCGCTCATTTGACATGTATTAATGCTACAGAAGATAGTATTAAAGATATATGTCAACAATTAAAAAATAATAATGTAGAGAATATATTGGGATTAAGAGGAGATTTCCCTAACGATCCTAACTTTAATAAAGACGAGATGGTATTTCATTATGCAAAAGAGTTGGATGAGTTTATTATAAAGGAGTTTCCAGGAGATTTTTGTTTATCAGGTGCTTGTTATCCTGAAGTGCATTATGAAGCAGCTTGTTTTGAAGACGATTTAAAGGCTTTAAAACAAAAAGTTGACGCTGGAGCTGAATATCTTGTAACACAGGTATTCTATGATAATAATTATTATTATAGATTAGTAAAAGAAGCAAGAAGAATCGGTATAACTGTTCCTATTTTAGCAGGTATTATGCCAGTCACGAATGCAAAATCATTATTAAAGTCTAGTAAGATGTGTGGTTCTTCTATTCCATATAATTTATCAACTATGATTGAAAACTATTATCATTATCCTAAAGCTGTAAGAGAAATCGGTATTAATTATGCAACCAATCAAATTATTGATCTCATTACCAATGGTGTAGATGGTATTCATATATATACTATGAACAAACCTGAAATAGCCCAAAGTATTTTTGCTAGTATTCCAACAGTTCTAGAAAACCTCAATCATGATTAAACAACAAGCATTAAAATATTTGGGTTATCATGATCAATTATTAGATGATGATTTTGATAAATTATATGATACATGTGAGAAAGAAGTTATTGAATACTCACATTTTAAGCAAGTGCATCAAATATGTACTTTAACAGATGATTTAGTTATACAAGAATTAAATATAAGTCTGCTTTTTGATGATACAAAATATTATCTACAAGGTTGTCATCATGTGATGCTTATTGGAGCTACACTAGGTATAGATGTTGAAAGAAGAATCAAATATACTTCCAAGATAAATATGAGTAAAGCAGTGATTATGGATGCAATTGCGAGTAGTTATTTAGAATATGCTTTAGATGAATATGAAAAAACACTTGATTTAAAAGATAGGACTTTTCGTTTTGCTCCTGGATATGGTGATGTACCTGTATTATTAAATAAAGAGTTTTATAAATATTTGAATATGTATAAGTATTTAGGGGTTACTTTAACAGAAAGTGGTTTGTTTGTACCACAAAAGACAATGCTTTGTTTTATTGGTATTGGTAAAGATCATAAACATAAAGAATGCGGACATTGTATCCGTAAGGATACATGTAGTTTAAGAAAGGATAATAAAAGATGTTGGATAGATTAAAGAAAGATTTATTGTTTTTTGATGGTGCGATGGGAACACAGCTACAAAATGCTGGTTTAAAAGCTGGAGATATCCCTGAAGAGTTGAATATTGATAAGCCTGATTTATTGGTTTCCATCCATGAAAAATATTTAAATGCTGGTGCTGATTTTGTGACTATCAATACTTTTGGATGTAATCCTTTAAAAATGAAAGACTCAAAGTATGATTTTAAGGATATGATCAAAGCAGCTGTCAAGAATGCTAAAGAAGCGCAAATAACAACACATAGAGAAGATAATAGTTATATTGTTTTAGATATTGGTCCTATTGGTACAATGCTTAAACCAATGGGTACATTGAGTTTTGATGAAGCTTATGAAATTATTAAGTCACAAATTATGGTTGTGAAAGATGATGTTGATGTTGTTTTATTAGAAACGATGAGTGATTTATATGAAGTCAAAGCTGGTGTATTGGCTGTCAAAGAAAATACCGATTTACCAGTTTTTGTAACAATGACATTCCAAGATGATGGACGTACTTTGATGGGTGTTGATCCTTTGACATTTGTGAATGTTGTAGAAGGACTGAATGTTGACGCTTTGGGAGTTAACTGCTCTTTAGGGCCAGATGAATTAAGACCTATTGTCGAAGATATATTGTCATATACTCATGTACCTGTTATTGTCCAACCAAATGCTGGACTCCCTGTTTTAAAAGATGGCAATACCTACTATGAAGTCACTCCTGAGGAATTTACATTTTCCATACAACATTTGATTAATTTAGGAGCAAGTATTGTAGGAGGATGCTGTGGAACATCACCTGCATTTATCCAAACGATGAAACAAGCTTTACCTACAAAAGTAAAGTCAAGAAATAACCCATATAAGACAATGGTATCTTCACAAAATCAAACAGTTGTATTTAATGGTCAGGTTATTATATGTGGAGAAAGATTGAATCCTACTGGTAAAAAGAAGATGAAACAAGCTTTAAAGGAAGAAAGATATGATGAATTGGTAAAAGAAGCAATTAAGCAAGATCAAGCTGGTGCACATGTCTTAGATGTGAATGTTGGATTGCCTGGTATCAATGAAGCTGAAGTTATGAAAAAGGTTGTACCAATGTTACAGGAAGTCGTTAATTTACCATTACAGATTGATTCATCTGACCCTAAGGCTGTTGAAACTGCTTGTCGTTATTATAATGGTAAACCTTTAATTAATTCTGTAAATGGTAAAGATGAAGTGATGGATGCAATATTCCCTATTGCAAAAAAATATGGTGGTGTTGTGATTGGCTTAACCCTAGAAAATGGCATACCTTTAAAAGCTGAAGAAAGATTAGAAATTGCTAAAAAGATTATTCATAAAGCCCAGTCTTATGGTATAAGAAAAGAAGATATTATTATTGATTGTTTAACTTTAACTGCTTCAGCCCAGCAAAAAGAAGTTATTGAAACACTTAAAGCTTTAACGATGGTTAGAGAGATGGGCAATCATACTGTATTAGGTGTTTCTAATGTATCTTTTGGTTTACCAAACTGTTCATTACTCAATCGAACATTTCTAACAACTGCTTTGTACGCTGGTTTAGATTTACCAATTATGAATCCACTAGATGAACAAATGATGGGTGTTATTGATGCTTATAACGTTCTCACGTACCAGGATCAAGATAGCATTCAATATATTGAAAGACACGCCAATGATGTTGTTTCTTCTAAGGTACAAAAACAAGTTCAATCCAATAAACAAGAAAATCAAGAAATGAATCTCTATTATATGATACTTAGAGGTTTAAAAGATGAAATCAAACAACAAACCCAAATAGAACTTGCTGATAAAGATGGTTTGACACTCATTAATGAAGTTATTGTTCCTGCTTTAAATCAAGTAGGAAAAGATTATGAAACAGGTAAAATATTCTTACCACAATTAATTCAATCAGCTGAAAGCTCTAAGCTCGCCTTTGAAGTTGTTCAATCAACATTCACAAACAATTCTAACGAAAAGAAAGGACCAATATTAATATGTACTGTTGAAGGAGATATTCATGATATTGGTAAAAATATAGTTACTGTTGTCCTAGAAAGCTATGGCTATGAAATGATCGATTTAGGTAAGGATGTTAAGGTTGAAGATGTTGTGAAAGCTTATGAAAAATATCAACCCAAAGCTATTGGCTTAAGTGCATTAATGACAACCACAGTTGTGAACATGAAACGTACGATTGAAGCCTTACACGAAGCGAACTGTCAAGTCCCTATTTGGGTAGGTGGTGCCGTCCTTACAGAAGACATTGCTCAAGATATTGGAGCTGATTATTATACTGTTGATGCTATGGCTTCAGTACATTTACTTAATGAGATTATCAAATAAGCAGGAAAACCTGCTTATTTGCTTATCGTTTTCATTTAGGTTATAATTGAGTAGAAATGAGGTGAAACAATGAACTTTTATATTGTCGATGATGACAGACTGTTTTCACAAAAATTGAAAAAAGATATAAAATCATATTTTAATAATACTGATGATTTAAACATAACAATTTTGAATGAATCATTTGAAAAAATATTAGACGTTAAAGTTATCGATGTCATCTTTTTAGATATTGATTTAAATACCAGCTATACTGGTCTTAATCTAGCACAATACGTCCAGCGTAACTTCCCTACAGCCATACTCATATTTATATCAAATCATGAAGAATTTGTTTTTTCTGCATTATCATACAATATCTTTCAGTTCATTAGAAAAAGCAATTATGATAATGATTTAAACACTGTTTTATCTCAATTAAAACAACATTTATTAGAAAACAATAAGAAAATTATTATCCAACAAAATGGAAGAAAAACAAGTATTCAAATGAACGATATAAAATTCATCATGGTTATTGGGCATGATTTATTTCTCAAAACAATTAATAATGATTATACTATAGTCTCTTCTCTTAAAAAATTTATGGAACAAATCAACAATATTAATTTTATTCAAATACAAAAGAATGTCGTCATTAATTTTAACTATGCTAAAGAAGTTAAAACTACAAAAGTGATTTTAGTTGACAATCAGGAATTTAATGTAGGTAGAATATATAAGCAAAATCTTATCAAACAATATGAGGAGTTCTTGCTAAAATGAGCTACCTGGATACGTTATATTTGCATATAAGCGAAGTAGATATTATGTTACCTGTTTTGAGTATGTTTGTAATTGGAATATATAATTTCAAATTATTCAAAGTTTCTAAAAAATACATATCTATTATCTTTATTTCATTATTTTGTTCTTTTGAATCCTACTTGTACAATTACTATTACTTTAACACTAGCTTACTAATATTCTTTCAAATATGTACAATCATTATCATCAATATAATGACAATGAAAGAATGGAATATCAAATATTGTATAATACCTACTCTATTATTGATACTCCAAGCATTAGTGAATACAATCTCTTTAGTTATTATATCATTGTTTTCATCAATTGAACCTTATTATATAAGAGAACATGGTTCATCTTATATTTTAATAATGTTTATATTATCTACTGTGTTATTTATATTTTTGATGCATCTATATTTCAAATATCACTCTAAAATTGGTATTCAACTTAATAATATTGATAATACACCTTACTGGTGTTCTTTTAGCGTATTTGCTTTCGCCTTCCTTAATGCTTTTTCCATCTTATATGAATTTATCTATTACCATTATTATCGCACTATCAAAATATATAGCTTATTATTCCTATTTATGATAGTTTTTATATCTTTTATCGTATTCTTTTTCAATATGCAACATGAATACCAAAATCACCTTTTGATCAATACGGAACTCATTAAAAGCCAATATTTAGAAAGAAACCACAAAGAAATCAATAAACTATCCTATCAAATATCACAGGATAAACATGATATGTTTTATGTTTTAAAAAGTATCCAAAATCTAGCTAATAACAATGATATTCAATCTATTAAGCAATTAGTAGATAAAAACCTTCATAAATATCAAACACCATCATTAACATTCACTAATGAAAACATTTATTTTGATTATTTAATTTTAAACTATATCCATTATCTAAAAAGATCAGGATATAATATAAAGACAATCATCCAAAACATGGATAACTGCCTTTTAAAAGAGAGAGAAGTTCTTACAATTATACGTGATTGTATCAATATATTTGTTCAATATACTACGAAAAACAAACATTTTGATATCCAATTATATGAACATCAATCTTATTTAACTCTCAAACTCATAACTACAAAAAATGATCAAACAATCATTGTTCCTAAATATAAACAAAGTTTTGTCAAAGGAATAAAGCTTAACACAACTGATAATCAAACGGAACTAATACTACTTGTTTAAAGAAGATGCCTAGTCATCTTCTTTTTCTCCCTCTAAGCAACATAACTGGTGTATGATAAGACACAAATATAAAATATATGATAAATTCAATAATTATAAATAATAATACATGAAGAAATATAAGTCCGTTGATAATCAATATATAATCTATAATATCATAAATAACCATCAATATATTTGCTATAATAGCACCTAATAATACCATCATAACATATGTCTTCCATTTATCTATAAAATTGAGTTTACACAAACGTTTATTATTAAAACCATTTACTTTTAATAACATGATACTTATCTTATTATCATATAAAACATAAATATGATAGATAAAATAAGACAAAATAATAATGATTTCAAATATTATTAGATACAACGGATTAAAATCTTTAATCATATTGACTCTAGCTGAAATATCAATATCTGATACAATTTCATAATCTGACGATAAATTTTCTACAACATATTCTATATCATTCATACTTTTTAATTGAACAATAATATAACCCAAATTCAATAAGCTAATATCATATATTTGATTAAATGTATCTATTTTAATATAAATACAATTTATATTTGTACTACTTGGTGATATAACACCTCTCACACTGTGAGTTATACCATTCAATATAACTTCCTGACAGTTTGTTTCACGATAAAGCTCATAGCTTACAAAGCAATCACCTTCATTAAAATCTTTATAGAGATTATTATCATAATTTTCAAAAGAATAATATGGAATAATTGTTACATCATATATTTGATTATTAACTTCTATGATATCATCACATTGATAGTATTGATATACATTAAGATTCATCAAATCATAAGTAACAGCATTATAATCTTTAGTTTTTAAAGTTTTTCCATCACTTCTTACTAATCTTATTTCGTTATTTTACAAGCTAACAAGCTTGTCCTGTGAACCATGATAATAATCATAACTATAAATAAGTGAAAATGAAAACAATCCAACAATGATACCTAAAACAATAGCTATCATAATATTGATAATAGATTGAGTTTGTGATTTGATTTTATGATAATAATCGTGAACATAAGAAATCGTTTGTTTAACTTGTCCTTTATTTTCAATAATATAGAAGCTATCTTTAATAAGATTTAATTGTTGGTCTTCTATTTTATAGATTCGGTCTGCTCTTTGAATCATAAAATCATCATGACTAGCTATTAATACCATTTTATGTAACTTTTTTGATAAATAGTCTATAATTTTATAAACAAGTTCCTTATTTTCATTGTCTAGATAAGCTGTAGGTTCATCGAAGATAAAAAGCTTTGCATCTTTCATCATTGCACATAAAATTGTCAATCTTTGTCTTTCACCTATCGACATAGTTTTAACATCAGTATTGATCTCTAAATGTAAAGATAAGCGATTCATATATTCATAAATCATATCATCATTTATTTCTTTATTTGCCATTTTTGCATAAAATGAAATATTATCTTTCAATGACATATGTTCAAAAAGATAAATATCCTGAAATATAAAAGCAATATCATTTAGCATAATCTGTAGTCTCTTATCTTCACTTATGCCTTTTAATTCAACATTATCAAATGTATAAGAACAGTGAATATCTGTTAATAATCCTATTTCTTCTAATAATGTTGTTTTTCCTGAGCCACTTTCTCCACATATTAAAGTTATATGACCATATGGCATCTCCAAATGACCATTTTCAATAAGAGTTTTCTTATATTCAAGATGAATATGATCTAATATTACCATTTTAAACAATCCTTTTCTAATATGAATTTAATAGAGCATCTTTCTATTAAATATATAATTAAACCTACATACAATGATGTAACCATCCATACAAGAATGTATGTCATACCATAATCAATATACATATAATAATAAGTAACAACCAAACCAATTAAAGATAATAATAAACATATCAATGTATTGATAATATAATTTTTACAATAATATGATGAAATATTTTGTGATAGGGCATTATTTTTTAATAATGGGATTTCATATCTACGCTGATAAATAGAATAAATACCTAAACATAATGTACATACAAAACTTATAATGGATATGATTAAAGTATTAGATATTAAAGTCATAATTGATTCTAAATCAAAAAATTGTAATGCTGAATCTATACCATTACTTTGATAATAAACGTGATATGATGTATTGCTTCAATACTTTCTTTAACAGAATCACTCATACCTTCTTCACAATATACAAAATATGCACGAGGATGATACGAATCGCCTTCTCCATCATAATATTTATCATAAAGAGTTTTAACTTCATCAGCAGGCATATATATAACGTATTGACTACTATAACCCAAAGTATAATCATCAGATACATCATATTCACTTGATAACAGTGTTCCTGCAATTTCAAATTCTATTTCACCAAGATATATACTATTTTCTTCATACCATTTTACATTTTCTAATGTATATAGTACCTTTGTCTGTGTATCATTTAATACATCCCATGAAATCGTAATAGAAATCAAGGATGTACATATCTCTATATCATAACCTATGTAATCTATTAATTTAAGCGTTTCATTTTGAATATCATAATTCAAATGCTTTTGTAACTCTTCACTAATATAAATACCTGATATCGTTTGCCCATTATGTTTGATATTTTGATAAGGATAATAAGACTGAATAATAATTTCGGTATGTAGTGTCATACCATCTTCGTATGTATAATCATTATCACTTTCTACTAACACTTTATTATTTTCATCTAAAATCTGGATTTCTATAGGATCCCCCTGACTAATATAAAAGCGATGATTTAAATCAATATTTTGAATGCCATCAATTTTCGATATTTCTGCCAATTCTTCATCGCTTATAATTGCTTGTGTATCAATAAAACTAGAATCATTTGATAATTCTTCATTATCTCTATTTAAATCCTTATAAAGAATAAGTCCACT
>Ga0192269_1094_pt1 | contig 9909 bp, 11 predicted proteins | sample Koala_Koa24_B3_FD_131258 | JGI IMG/M metagenome (GOLD analysis project Ga0192269, IMG submission 131258) | Enriched cells from koala feces incubated with labeled cellulose particles, San Francisco Zoo, California, United States - Koala_Koa2-4_B3 ... | reverse complement strand
GGATACCTTTAACCAATTGTTTGATAGCTGTCGGTTGATCTCCCATAGGCTGATATTCACTAACAAGCTTAAAATCCATATGATCACCTCTATATCAATAATTCTCCTACTTTTTCATACGAATAATCTGTTTGTTGCTGATAAACCTGATAAGCCAATGCGCTTAAAAGTATTGTTGCATCATCTTCATCAAATACACCATCAACTTCTAATTCATAATCACTTTCAAATTGTTTATATATTGTTTCTGTATCCTTAGAAAAATAGCCATCAGTTCTATCTATATCATAACCCAATTGCTTAAGCATCAACTGCATATAACTAATATTATCATCTACATCATCATATTGATAACTATCATCCATATCAGGAATACTAAAATCACTTAAAGTCACATCATCCACTTCATAATCCGGTGTTATTCCTTCACCTTGAATCCAATTACCATCTGGTATTAACCATTTTTGAGTCGTTAATTTCAATGTTGATCCATCAGATAAAGTAATCTGTGTTTGTACAATACCTTTACCATATGTTGTTTCACCAACCAATACATAATTCAAATTCTCTTTCAAACCTGCACTCATCACTTCAGAAGCACTCGCAGTTGAACTATCCACTAAAATATATCCTTTATCAAAAGAATATTTTTCCCTATCTGAAGCTTCATATACAGTTGTATTATTATCAACATCTGCAATAGAAAACATTGTTTCTCCTTCATCAATAAACAAATCCAAAATATCCATTACAGCATTAAGATAACCTCCACCATTACCTCTTAAATCGATAATAATAGCATTGACATTCGCATTCGTAAATTCTTTAAGATACTCTTCAATCAATGAAGCACTCGTACTACCAAATGTTGTAATTTGTAAATAACCAACACTTTGATTAGATAATGTCCTTACTTCTCCATATACAGATGTTTCGACACTTGCTCTGGTTAACGTAAATTCCATAGACTTTCCATTTCTTAATACCTTTAATGTTACACTTGTTCCACTTGTACCTTGAACAATATTTTTAATTTTATCTGATGAATAACCTGCAATAGATGTCCCAGCTACATGCGTAATAATATCACCATTTTGAATACCTGCATTCCCTGCAGGGCCATCTTGATACACATGCATGATTAATGCCCCTGCAACAACTGTAGTATAACTCACACCAATACCTTCAACACTTCCATCAATAGAAGTATTCAATGCATCAGTTTCTTCACTTGTTAGATATGATGAAAAAGGATCTCCTAAGGCTGAAACCATTCCACTCAATATTCTTTCGCTAATTTCTGTTTCACTATCCGTTGTATCCAAATATAAGTCTTCAATATATTCTACAACTTCATCATAAATACTACTTTCTGTAACTGTTTGGCTTGTTTTACTGTGAATAAAATAACCTCCAAACAAACCTAATATGAGACATATGATACATGCTATAATATAAATGATATCCTTTTTTATTCTTCTTCTCTTTTTGTTTTCTAAATAATCCATGGATGTACACCTCGAAATGTATTTTATCATAAAAACACGTATAATACAAACTATTGACCTTACATAAAAAGTGATATCTTATACGATATCACTTATAATTTTACCAGAACAAAAAACAATCCCTAAGATTGTTTCTTTAAATAATCACAAATACACTGAAAAGTTTCTTCACTAATAATATGTTCCCAACGACAAGCATCATCTTCTGCTTGCTTTGCTTCCACACCTATGCCAACCAAAAACTTTGTAAGATTTATATGGCGACAATAAACTTTTTCAGCTCTTAAACGACCTTCTTCAGTAAAATCAATATAACCTTTTTCATCAACAACTATTAAGTTGCCTTCACATAATATTTTAATAGCTCTAGAAACACTCGGTTTAGAAAAATTCATTTCATGAGCAATATCAATAGATCGTACATACTGATTTTTTGTTTTTAATAAAAGAATTGTCTCTAAATACATTTCTCCTGATTCATGTATTTCCATATTATCACCTAGTTTTATTTATTATAGCACATTTTTTATCCTAATGCTACATCTAAAATCATCATTAACACAAATCATTAACACAAAACCTATCGCAAATCCTATCGTTGCAATATTAGAATGTGTTCCTATCGAACCTTCAGGTATCAATTCCTCCACAACAACATACAACATAGCTCCCGCTGCAAAAGATAATAAATAAGGTAATATCGGTAGAATATAAGATGATAATAGTATTGTTATGAGAGCTCCTAATGGTTCAACTATACCTGAAAGCATACCATATATAAATGCTTTTTGGCTACTGACACCTTCACTTTTTAAAGGCATGGAAATAATAGCACCTTCAGGAAAATTTTGAATCGCAATACCCAATGATAACGCTAATGCTCCTGCCATCGATATTTCACTATTATGCAAGATTGAACCTGCATAAACAATACCAACAGCCATACCTTCAGGAAGATTATGCATGGTGACTGCTAATATCATCATAGTAGTATTTGATAAAGACGACTTATGCCCTTCTGTTTGATGATCCAAATGCATATGAGGAACTGTTTGATCTAACAACAGTAAAAAGCCCATCCCAAACAAAAATCCCACAGCTGCTGGTATAAATGACAATATTCCGTCGCTCATCTCGATATTTGGTATCAACAAGCTCCAAATAGATGCTGCTACCATAACTCCAGAAGCAAAACCAAGTAGTAATTTTTGTATAAAAGGCTTCATTTCTCCCTTCATAAAAAAGACACATGCCGAACCAAGAGTTGTTCCGATAAATGGTATCATCATACCTAAAATAATAGATGATTGCATATATATCTCCTATGCAATCATCATAAAGTATTTATTGTATTATTTCAATTATTATGCACCAGATTTAATGCCTCATGGAGAACATGCTTACCATCCATTAAACCATAATCTTTAACATTAATGACATGAATAGGTATCTTATGCTCAACATCCTTTTCTAACTGTTTTTGCATATAAGCAACCTGAGGACCCAGTAAGATAATATCAACATTATATTCAATATATCCAGCTCTTACATCTTGAGGACTAACAGCATATATACAACAATCAATACCTTGACTTTCAGCCTCTCTTTGCATAATATCCATCAATAATGTTACAGACATGCCTTCAGCACATACTAGCATAATCTTAATCATCTTAACCTCACCTCAATGTCTATTTTACACAAAATTGACACAATTTGGTATATAATATTTCAAAAATTTATATAAAATAAAAAGTGAAGCTTAGCTTCACTTTTTTTAAATAAGATTATTTTAATTCAGCGAAATATTTAATAGTTCTAACCATGTTAGAAGTATATGAATTTTCGTTGTCATACCAAGAAACTGTTTGGACTTCAGTAGTTCCGTTGTCTAATGGTTTAACCATAGTTTGAGTTGCATCAAATAATGATCCATAAGTGATACCAATGATATCAGAAGAAACTAATTCTTCTTCAGTGTATCCAAATGATGGAGTTTGAGCTGCTTTCATAGATGCATTGATTTGTTCAACTGTTACTTCACCTTCAACAACAGAAGTTAAGATAGTTGTAGATCCTGTAGGAACAGGTACACGTTGTGCTGAACCAATTAATTTACCATTTAATTCTGGAATAACTAAACCAATAGCTTTAGCTGCACCAGTACTATTAGGTACGATATTAACTGCTGCTGCACGTGCTCTTCTTAAATCACCTTTTCTTTGTGGTCCGTCTAATGTCATTTGGTCACCAGTGTAAGCATGTACTGTTAACATGATACCTGATTTGATTGGAGCTAAATTGTTTAATGCATTAGCCATAGGAGCTAAGCAGTTAGTTGTACAAGAAGCTGCAGAAATAACTGTATCTTCTGGTTTTAAAGTTCCTTCGTTTACACCAAATACGATAGTTGGTAAATCATTTCCAGCTGGAGCTGAAATAACAACTTTCTTAGCACCTGCTTGAATATGAGCTTCAGATTTAGCTTTAGAAGTATAGAAACCTGTACATTCTAATACTACATCAACATCTAATTCTCCCCAAGGTAATTCAGCTGCATTAGCTTTTGCGTAGATTTCGATTTCTTTTCCATCTACAACGATTGAAGATTCTTTTGCTTCAACTTTGTCTGCTAAAGCATAAGTACCTTGAGCTGAATCATATTTTAATAAATGAGCCAACATTTTTGGGCTAGTTAAATCGTTGATTGCTACAACTTCATACCCTTCTGCATTAAACATTTGTCTAAATGCTAGACGACCGATACGTCCAAATCCATTAATTGCTACTTTTACTGCCATTTTTTTGACATCCTCCTTTTAATCTTATGTATTTATTATAATCTACAATCAAAAATAAATCAATAAAAGTTGTAAGGATTGTAAAAAAAATTACAGATTATTAGGATGTATAAAACCCAAAATTTTCCCTATAATGAAATATGGAGGGACTAAGATGCCATATATACCTACAGTTATATTAAAAAGGAATACCAAGGAATATGTCTATGATATATATTCTAGGTTGTTAGAAGATCGAGTTATTATGTTATGTGGAGAAATTAATGATGAAATGGCGAGTTCTATCATTAGTCAATTATTGTATTTAGAATCAATAGATAAAAATAGTGATATCGATATGTATATCAATTCTCCAGGCGGAAGTATTTCAGCAGGATTAGCTATCTATGATACTATGAATTTTGTAAAATGTGATGTTGCAACGATTAGTATTGGATTATCTGCAAGTATGGGCGCATTTTTATTAGCAGCTGGTTGTAAAGGCAAACGTGCCGCATTAGAGAATAGTGAAATTATGATACATCAGCCTATTGGAGTAACACAAGGACAAGCCAGTGATATAGAAATATCCACAAAACATATTTTAAAACAAAAAGAAAAGCTCAATAAACTTTTAGCTCAAATGACAGGACAAAACTTAAGACGTATTAAAAAAGATACTGATCGTGATTATTTCTTAAATGCTTATGATGCCTTAGAATATGGCCTTATTGATGAAGTATTAAAAAACATAGCTTAAAATGCTATGTTTTTATGCGTTTAAGAGCTTCCTGAGCTATGAGAGCTGTTAATATACCTGTAGGAATCGATGATATCAACATGATAAATATATATGGTAAAACAGCTTTCGATGAAATAATCAATGATATCACAATGATTTGACCAATATTATGACATATAGCAGAGATAATTGACGTCGATACCATTGGAAAAAAATGAAATATATGTAACAGACTTAAAGCTAGTGAACTTAAAAACACACCACCGCAACTCATAAAGAAAGGATAAGACATAATACTCCCTGTCAATAATCCCGATATCACAACACGCATCATATTAATGATCCACATTTCTTTAATTCCATAAAGTTCAATAGCCATTAAACTAATAATATTGGCGATACCAAATTTAACGCCAAAAGGTAATGGTGCTGATAAATAATGATCAACCATATGTAAAATAATAGCTATCGCAGTTAATAATGCTAGATAAACCATTTTTCTTGTTTTCATACATGTTCCTCAAGAAAGCCTAAAGCTATTTGTTGTAATGTTTGATATTGTTTCAAGGTTTCTTCATGAGTAGGATGAAGACGTTTAAAAGAACGTTCGACCCAATGATTATCTTTAATATAAATAAGACTTTCTTTAAAATGTAAATCAAAAATAAATGCTATGTAGGATAACCACATATCTATATGAGTTATACGGTTAGGAGCATATATCAGTTGTTGATAAGAAAATTGCTCATAAATTTTCGGTGAAATAGTTTCTTCATTGACTTCTTCTATTGTTCTATATAATATGTCTTCAATACGTTCTTCTTCTTTAACTCTAAAGTTATCAAGTTTATCAGCATCTCTGATAAGGTGGATAAACAATAGAGTTCTTTCATCAAAACCGTCGTCTATTTGATATTTATTATGTTGTTCTATTGCATTTTTAATAATTGAATCATATTGATCATCTTTGATAAACATTCTTATTAATTGCTGTTCAAATAACATCTTACTAGAATATTGCGCATGATCTATCGTTTTATAATCCGCAAAACTATGAAATTGTATCCATTGTTCAAATCGACCAATATCATGTAACAAGCCAATCAAGGCGGCCAACTGCTTATCTTCATCACCTAAATGCAACTGATTACAAAGATAATCGGATACTTTTACAACTTCATAAGTATGAACAAGCTTTAAACGTATAGAAGGTATAGAAGTATCATACTTAGATACAAATGTATCAAATGCCTCAAATGCAACATGTAAATCAATCATGATGAAGAGCCTCTAAAATAATATTCATATCTCTAACATGAATTTGACCAGGTGCAGATGACTGAGCTCCTGTCGCAAAAGTCAAAGCTGATCCTGTCAATTCTCCGCTTATACGCGAAATGACACCCAATTGTCCCATGGACATTGTTACTATTGGTATCGTTAATTTTTCATGCATTTTCATAGTTAAATCAAGTAAACGCATCACATCTTCCTTATTTTGAGGCATAACAGCAATCTTAGCAATATCTGCTCCCATCTTTTCCATCTTCATAAGTCGTTCTATCAAGACATCATTATCTGGCGTTTGTTCAAAATCATGATTAGACATAATAACCTTAACATTATTACGATGAGCAATCCCTGTAAGCAATGAAATAATATAATCACTACTCATTACTTCAATATCAATCATATCAACACATCTCGCCAATAATATTTCACGCAATAATTCTTTATACTCCTCATTACTTAATTGTACTTGTCCACCCTCTTTTTGACTACGACAAGTAAGTAATAGTGGCTTGACCGTTGAAACTCTTATATCTCTTAATAATGATAATACTTTTTTAATATCTCGAATATCTTGATAAAAGTCTATACGTATTTCTATTAAATCATATTTTAACGATTCAAACATCTCCAATTGTTCCATGGCTTCCACATCTGTTGAAGCTACAATAGGTAAACAGATTTTAGGCCTGCCTTCACCTATTTTTATATTTCTTACCTGACATACTTGCATTTTTAATCCTCCTTATGACATGTATCTAAAAACAATCGTATTTCATGATATGTTTGTTTATAATAATCTCTTAACAAAAAGTGATTTCCCTGAGGTATTATTCTTAATATACTATATGGCAATGCCTCGGCAATATTTTGTGTATCTTCTTTTTTGATTAAATCATATTCTCCTGCCATTACTAATACTGGTATTTTAATATCGGAAAGTGATTCGTAAGATATATGAGGTTCAGTAAGCATCATTTTCGTTAACTTAAAAGATAATCTTGCTTTTCTTTGATAAATACAAAAAGGCAATAAACATATTAAACGAATATAACTGTTTATTAAAAAAAATGGCTTAATCATATAAGGATTTGTATTAGCTCCCAATGTAATAATATGTTGAACATGTTCTTCTTGCATACCCAACATCAAAGCTATGATTCCTCCATCACTAAACCCAATCACATCATAAGCATTTAATTGTAATATATGAATAACATCTATCACATCATCACAAAGTTTTTGATAGCTTATTTTACCTTCATAGTTGGCATCAATAAGAATGCATTGATAATCAGAAAGATCATTCGCCAATTGATCAAAGACATGATGATTTTCTCCATTACCATGAAGCATAATAATGGGAAAACCTTCTCCTACAATTTTATAATTTACACTCATTCTTTCACCTTCATCTTATATGCATTAAATTTTCAATTGTTGCAACTGGATTTTCAACACCTGCCAAACCTGCATGTGTTAATTTGTCTTTTGCATTTTTATTAGCTAAGGTTACATAATAATCTCTTGGAATAGATGTTAATAAAATTTGTTTGGTTGTCGGATTCACCGTTACCAACATATTGACATCACTACGTGATACAGTCGAAACCTTGCCACTTGTATCAATACCACTAATAAAAATCGTAAAAGTCGTACTTGTCACATCGACATTCTTAGATATATCCTCTACTTCACTTTCAATATCATAAGACCAGATAACGCGTGTATCGCTTTCAAAATCTTCCTGATAAACTTCCATAAATACATAATTAGCTTCATTAATCAATATAGCAGGTGTTGTGCCATCATAAAGATCATTACATAATGTTTCATAATCTCCAACATTATAAGTACTAATCGTTGAATCTTCTTCATTTAAGGCAGCTATTGCTGTCGCTAAATTATCACTATCATCTTCATTATTGATTTCTATCACTTCGCCACTAATATCAGATAATGATTCATAATCACTTTCATCCAATACTAAAACAACCATATGATTTGTTTGTGTCGTTGATCCTGCAATGGCATCCAAAAATGAATTCCCCTGAACAACATATAGTGATCCAATCATTAAAAGAATACTTAGTAATATACTTAAAACTTTTCCAATAATATTTCTTATTTTGCCTTTTCCATTCTTAGACGGTTTCATTAAAAGAACCATCAGTATATCAATAATTACAAATACAACAATTGCGATAATAGTATATTTCATTGGCAATATACCTAAATTGAATAATAAACACACCAATAAAACAGAAGCAATCGTCTGTAATGCAAAAATAACTTTCCAATCTGTTATTTTACGAATAATATTCGTCATTTTATCCCTCTTTTCTTCAACATCAAAATATTATCATAATCATGTCTACATTTCAAGAATTAACAAAAATTCTTAATACTAATAACAAAAAGGATCAAAAGACAATGTCATTAAGTTTATTTTTAAGAAATTATATGTTAATGACTTTACGGGTTTAAGTGATCTCAAAATAGATTGTACTTTAAATGTACAATCTATTTTTGTGTACACTAAAAAGTATCAATTTGAGCACTAATTGATTTGCTTATTGTTGTACTTTAGGATAATCTGTGTAATATTGATTATACAAATCTATATATGAAAGGTATTGATGATTTTACTTTAATATTACGTTCAAAACTGCGTCCCCCTCTCACTGGTTCTAATTCTTTTGCGATAATTGCTTCAATATCTATTTTTTCATTATTTTTTTTCAAACATTTTAAATAAGTTCGAATATTATGAAAAGCTCTGGTTGAGTTAATCTGGTAAACATATTTACTGTTATCTCTTACTTTTCTTGGCTTAACTTTTCTAATAATTCTTTCAGAAAAATTATAAAACAGCATTCTTGCATAAATTTCCTGGAGAATTAAATCTCTTCTTTTGGAATGAAAAGCGTTCATATTTACTGCATATTTTAATTCACGAAAACTCGTCTCCTCACCCCATCTAAGGTGATAAAGGTCTTTTATAGTTTCAGGAGAAAACCAATCTCTATCAAGATTGGTAAATATGGTACACCAGCTTTCCTCTGTTTCACCTTTGTCCTTGACCTTGCAGCGCACGATTCTGCATTCAAAATCATAAAATTTTTCATCACCAAAGAAATCAAATCTTTGATTTGAAGGCATAAATTTATATATTTCAGGATGAGCTTTTATTTCATTGGTATTTCTTCTGGTAAGAATACGACGAACATCAACATCAAATTCACCTTCATCAGGAAGACCAAAACTTTGACAGACACTGGTTGATGAATCTATATCTTTGACTCTTATGAGAAAATAATTACCAGACTTTCTAACATGTTCAAAGGAATTAATTGATTCATATCCTCTATCCGCAATAAAAATTGCCTTTTCACCCTCATATCTATCTACAAGATCATTAAATGCACCATTTTCATTCTTAACAGCTTCACCCTGAATAATGACATCATCATAGGTGTGTGCAAGCAAATCGTATGATGCATTTAGATGAAATGCACAATAATCACTTTTGGCAACATAAGTAAGTTTATCATTTCTATCTTTAGATATACGTGAACAACATCCATCA
>Ga0192269_1093_pt1 | contig 9975 bp, 11 predicted proteins | sample Koala_Koa24_B3_FD_131258 | JGI IMG/M metagenome (GOLD analysis project Ga0192269, IMG submission 131258) | Enriched cells from koala feces incubated with labeled cellulose particles, San Francisco Zoo, California, United States - Koala_Koa2-4_B3 ... | reverse complement strand
ACTTATAAGTATTGATTATCATATGATAGATATATCTTATTATATAGGTTTAATAGTGACTATGATTTTATCATTAATGATAGGAATTATTTTAGAAAAAATGAATTATGATGTATAATGGTATCGAGGTAATATAAATGGTTAGTAGAAAAACAACAAAAGAAGAAAGAATAAAAATTGTACAATATTGTATTGAGCATAATAGTAATTATAATAAAACTGCTGAACTATATGATGTAACTTTTGAAGAAGTATTTAATTGGGTTAAGAATTTTTGTACTAATGGTATAGATGGATTAGATGATGATAAAGTTAATGATAAGCTCAATATAACACGATTAAATAATGAAAAAGAATATCTTGAAGGAAAACTAGATGAAACACAATTAGAGAAAAGATTATTATTAAAAGTACAAGAAATAGAAGCGAGAGAAAAGGTTTCTAAAAAGAAGAATAATCAAAAAAAAGAACGTCATAAGAAAAAGAAACATTAGGAGAATAAAATGAATGATTATCAAAAAATTCAAAATGATCAACAATTACCTTTTCATTTAATAGTATTTGATGAAAATACTCCTCAAGACTTGCATTTTTATCCGAGACATTGGCATGAACATTTGGAAATCGTGGCAACTATAACAGGTAAAGGTAAAGTATGGATTGAAGGAGAGGAATATCAGATTAAAGATAATAACGTATTTGTGATAAGTCCTATGGTTTATCATCAAGTTCAAGGATCATTTCCATATACACATGATATTGGTTATTGCTTGCAGATTGATTTAAGTAGATTTGATTCATTGTTTCCAAAACTTTCTAAGTAATATTATCCTACTTGTAGTCAAAAAATATCTTCTACAATTATTCATGAAATTAATCTGTTGTATCAAGATATGATGGATAATAAAGATAATTATGATTTAATCATAAGAATTATCAAAATATTACAAATGATCGATAAGCAAAAAACGACTTATCCTATTCAAAGTGAGAAATATAAAAATCGATTATTACAAATATCTTAATATATCAGTAATCATTATAGCAAATCATTAGATGTAGAAGATGTTGCTGATCATTTTGATATATCCGTTAGTTACTTGCAAAAGCTCTTTAAAGATTATTTCCATCAGTCTGTTCATCAATATATTGTAGAAACACAAATGATGCATGCTTTAGATGATCTTAAATATAGTGATCTCAATATATTAGATATAGCATTAAAGAATGGTTTTAAAAGTAACAAAGCTTTTACCAATGAATTTAAAAAAAGGTTTGATATAACACCTTATGTGTATATGAAGCAAATAAGATAAAATAACCTTGTTTATAAGATAAATGGGCTCTTATAAATGATAAATTTCTGTTAAGATAGAAACAGAAAGAAGGTATGAATATGATTCATGAAACTATTAATTATACTAATGATGGTAGAGTTAATTTACAAACGTATATTCCTGATATTCATGAAGGTCCATTAATGCCAGTGATGATTGCATTACCTGGAGGAGCATGGACGCATTTAAGTTATACAGAAGGAGAAATGGTTGCATTAACGTTTGTGAAAGAAAGATATGTTAGTTTTGTATTGAATTATTCTGTAGGTGATTATTCACAGTTTCCTAATCCTTTAGTCGAGATATGTTGGGCTATATCTTATATTAGACAACATGCCAAGGAATGGTATATTGATCCTAATAAGATTGTGGTTGCAGGTTTTTCAGCAGGTGCAAGTGTAGCTTCCATGTCTGCAACGCAATAGAATGATACAAAAATAGCACAGCAATTAGGTGTGAACGAGGAAGATATGAAACCCAATGCAGCGGTATTAGGCTATTGTTGTAATGATTTATCCACAATCTTTGATAATGAAGATGATGATTTGGTTATACCAACACCTGGTAAAATTACAGCTGATAGAACAGCTCAAATTGATGTTGTTAATTATGTTAGCAAAGATACGGTACCAATATTCTTTTATCATTGTCGTTATGATGAATATGTGCCTGTTAAAAACACTTGGTTGCTTGCTAGTAAGCTAGAAAAAGCAGGATTGCCATTTGAGATGCATATTTTCCAAAGTGGGCATCATGGTATGTCAGTCAATAATGCCTTAACAATTCAAAAAGATCCTATTGATTCTAGTGTAACACAATGAGTACCATTATGTTTAGCGTGGTTAGAAAAAGTATTTTCGATGTAATTTAAAAATGGATGTTTTGCATCCATTTTTATATATCTTCATTGATTTCATCTAAAGTCATATCTTAGAGGTCGTTTTGCTTTGCTTCTTGTCTAAGTGCAATAAAAGCTTCTAAACCATCTTCACTACTACATTGATTGTTCATATTATTATATCTTTTCTTGATTGAATGAAACATTATTACTTGTTTGTTAAACTATAAACAATACTTGCAAAGACTCTTGGTCCAAGCTCAAGGACTTTTTCATCAAAATCAAAAGCTGTATTATGAGGAGATGAAACAATAGGTGTTATATATGTGGCTTTGCCGCCATGAGCTTGTACACGAGTCATCAAATAAGAAAAATCATCACTTCCACCTAATGGATCCATATTGACAGGAGGTAAAGATAAATCAGGGAGATTTTGTTGACACATTGTTCTTAGCTCATTCATTAAGTCTTCATCACACTCTACTGCATGAGCTTTACCCATTTTTTTTACTTCAACAACTGTATCATGCATGAGGGCAGCACCATTAATAATATCTCTCGCATACATCTCCATATAACGATTGAGTTCAGTTGTAACACCTCTGACTTCCAATTCCATTTTAGCTGTCTCAGGTATGACATTTCTACCTGTTCCAGCATGAATAGTGCCAACATTCACACGTGTATCTCCTTGAGCATTTCGAGGTATGGCATGAAGATTAACAATGCATGTAGCTGCAGAAAGAATAGCATTTTTGCCAAATTGTGGTGATTCGGCTGCATGGGTACTGACACCATGATAAGTTACATCTAGTTTGGTTGTCGCAAAAGTTTTATTCATACCAAAGTATAAATCATAGGGCCTATCAAAACTAGGCATAATATGAGCTGCGAATAAATAATCAACATCATCTAGGAAACCACTTTCAGCAATACTTCTAGCCCCTCTTACACCTTCTTCAGCAGGCTGAAAAATAAGCTTAATAGTCCCATGTAATTGATCTTTAATATCCATTAATATTTTGACAGTTGTTAAACCGATAGCGGTATGGCCATCATGACCACAAGCATGCATAGCTCCCAAATGACATGAATTAAAGCCTTCTACAAAAGGCAAATGATCATCATTTGTATCTTCAATCAATCCTAAAGCATCAATATCAAATCTCAAACCAATTGTAGGACCTTCACCACATCTTAAAACACCTGCTACAGCCGTCATACCCATTTTAACTTTTTCCAAATACTTAGGATTGGCATTTTCTTTTTGGGCACGTCGATAGTTCAAATGTAAAGCATGTTCACTTGGTAAGCCCATACGAGCCTCTTTATCCATAATATCTTCACCAGCTAAGACTTCGTAACTTAATTTTTCTAATTCAACTGCAATCTTACAGGCAGTTCTAACTTCTAGCCATCCTCTTTCTGCATATTTATGTAAATCACGTCTTGTGTTAACAGTATCAGTATAATAAAGATGTGCTAATTCTTTGATTTTTTGATACATAAGCTTTCTCTCCTTTTTATATATTTTATCAATTTATTATCTAAATCACAATGTTTTTGACAAATTAACAAATAAGTTGACAAGACTAGTAAAACAGTTTAAAATGCTCATGGTGTGAGGTAATTATGAACTATCAAGAAAGTACAAAAGAATTATTACATTATATGGCTGATTACGATATGCCTTGTAGAATGTTACAACAAAATATGTTTGAATGCACACGTGGAGAGCTTGGTGTACTTATCTATCTTATTGAGGAAAAAGATGGGGCTCATGCTCGCGATATTAGTCAAAAGCTCAATGTTAATACATCTCGTGTAGCAGCATTGCTCAATACTTTATCAAATAAAGGCTATATTATAAGAAATCCTGATGAACATGATAAACGTAAAATAAAAGTATTTATTACGCAAGATGGAAAATCCTATGCAGATGCTAGAAGAGAAGAAGTTGAAACGTATATGAGTCATTTGTTATGTGAATTGGGTGAAGATGATGCTACGAATTTTATTCGTATAATGAAACGTATAACACATATTATGCAAAATGATTGAAAATCATGTCATAATAAGTTAATATTTGTAGCGTAATTTATGAATGGTGATTGTGTGAAAAGGAGAGATATTATGAAATATTATTTAGGAATCGATGTAGGATCTACTACTGTCAAGGCTTATCTTACAGATGAAGATAATACTTGTTTGTTTTCTAATTATGTAAGACATAATTCAGATGTTAGAAATACAATCTTAGATTTATTAAAAGAAATAACACAAGATTATCCAGATATTGAAGTTTATCCTGTTATTACAGGATCTGGAGGTTTATCAATATCAGAATCAATGAATGTGAAATTTGTACAGGAAGTTATTGCTTGTACAAAAACAGTCGAAACATATATTCCGCAAACTGATGTGGCGATCGAGTTAGGTGGAGAAGATGCAAAAATCACCTATTTTGAAGGTTCTTTAGAACAAAGGATGAATGGGACTTGTGCGGGTGGTACAGGAGCCTTTATTGATCAAATGGCAACTTTATTGCAGACAGATGCTTCTGGTTTAAATGAACTTGCTAAACATCATAAACGTATCTATCCTATTGCTTCAAGATGTGGTGTATTTGCAAAAACAGATGTACAGCCTCTCATTAATGAAGGTGCTAGTCAGGAAGATATTGCGGCTTCTATTTTTCAAGCCGTTGTGAATCAAACCATCAGTGGTTTAGCATGTGGTAAGCCTATTAAAGGTAAGGTTGCATTTTTAGGGGGACCTTTATATTTCTTAGACCAGTTAAGACAACGTTTCATTGAAACGCTTCATCTAAGTGATGATGAAATTATCTTCCCTGATAATTCACAATTATTTGTGGCTATGGGTGCTGCTTTAAATGCCAGAGATGTAGAAAATCCAGTTGCTTTGAATGAATTGATTCAAAGATTGGAGGATCTGAAATCTCATGGTAATGAAGCTAAAAATACATTGGAACCATTATTTCATAATGAAGATGAATTGAATGGTTTTAGATTGAGACATAATAAAGCTATTACGAAAAAAAGGAATCTTCAAAAATATCAAGGTGATATTTATTTAGGTATTGATGTAGGCTCAACAACATCTAAAGTGATATTAATTGATCCAGAAGGATCGATACTCTATTCTTTCTATAGTTCTAATGAGGGTAATCCATTAAAACTGATTATTAAGATAATGAAAGAAGTTTATAAAATGTTACCAGAAGGATGCGTTATTAAAAAAGCAGGGGTTACTGGCTATGGCGAAGCACTTATTAAAGCTGCTTTAAAAATAGATTATGGTGAAGTTGAAACGATTGCTCATTATACAGCTGCAAAATTCTATCAACCTGATGTTGATTTTATCCTAGATATTGGTGGCCAAGATATGAAGGCTATCACAATTAAAGATGATGTTATACAAGATATAACATTAAATGAAGCATGCTCATCAGGATGTGGATCTTTCTTAGAGACTTTTGCTCATTCATTGGGTTATGAAATAGATGAGTTTGCCAAGTTGGCTTTACCTGCCAAGCATCCACTTGATTTAGGTAGCCGTTGTACGGTATTTATGAATTCTAAAGTCAAACAGGCTCAAAAAGAAGGAGCAACTTTAGCCGATATTTCAGCGGGTTTATCTTATTCAGTTATTAAGAATGCATTATATAAAGTTATTAAATTAAGAAGCAAAGATCAAATTGGTAAGAATGTTGTTGTCCAGGGTGGAACATTCTATAATGAAGCAGTATTAAGAGCTTTTGAAAAAGAAGCCGATATGAATGTTATACGTCCTGATATTGCTGGTTTGATGGGTGCTTATGGTATGGCAAGAATTGCCATGGAAAACGATGATGGGCAGCCTTCTACTATGCTTACTTTAGCAGAATTAGAAAAGCTGACATATGAAAATACGATGCGTAATTGTGGTAAATGTACCAATAATTGTATGTTAACAATTACATCATTTAATGATGGAAGAGAATATATAAGTGGTAATAGATGTGAACGTGGTGCCAATTTGCCATTAAAATCTAAATCATTACCTAACTTATTTGATTATAAATATCGTCGTGTCTTTAATTATCGTTCATTACCTAAGGATGAAGCTACGAGAGGTGTTGTAGGTATTTCTAGGGTCTTGAATATGTATGAGAATTATCCGTTCTGGCATACATTCTTTAGCGAATTAAAGTTTAGAGTGGTATTATCAGCTAGATCAACTAAAGCTACTTATGAAAGAGGTATAGATTCTATTCCAAGTGAAAGTGTATGTTATCCTGCTAAAATTGCTCATGGTCATATCGAAAATCTAATTGATAGAGGTGTGAAATTTATATTCTATCCTTCTGTTATCTATGAAAGATTAGAAAATGAAGATGCGGGTAATCATTATAATTGTCCAGTTGTTGGCTCTTACCCAGAGGTTATTCGTACAAATGTTGATAATATCGAAGAAAAACATATCAATTTCAAGAATCCCTTTGTTTCATTGAATAATCCAAAAACATTATTTAAGATATTAAAACAGGATTTAGCAGAATTCAATATTTCAGATGACGAGCTGCAAAATGCTATAGATAAAGCCTATAAAGAATTACAACATTGTCAAGAAGATATTAGACAAGAAGGTAAGCGTGCTATGGAATACATGCAAGAACATCATATGCAAGGTATTGTTTTAGCAGGTAGACCTTATCATGTAGATCCTGAGATTAATCATGGATTACCTGATTTGATTACAGGTGAAGGATTTGTAGTATTAAGTGAAGATAGTGTATGTTATTTAGATGATGAACATTTGAAATTAAGAGTTGTCGATCAATGGACATATCATTCACGTTTGTATAAAGCAGCTTCATTTGTATCATCAAGAGATGATTTACAATTAATACAAATAACTTCATTTGGTTGTGGCTTGGATGCTGTTACTGCCGATCAGGTAGCTGAAATACTAAAAGCAAGAAATAAGATATATACTCTTATCAAGATCGACGAAGGTAGTAATTTAGGAGCAATACGTATCCGTATTCGTTCCTTAAAAGCAACGATTAGAAAGAAAAAAGATATAATTAATCTTGATCAAAAATATGAAGTCAATAAAGTTCCTTATACAAAGCAAATGAAAAAAGATAAATGGACTATTTTATGTCCACAAATGTCTCCGATTCATTTCCAATTTGTTGAAACAGCTTGTCAAAGTGAAGGCTATAACTTAGTTGTTCTACCTTCTGTTGATAAAGGAGCAGTAGAACAGGGATTAAAATATGTTAATAACGATGCATGTTATCCTAGTATATTAACTATTGGACAAATGATGAATGCATTAAATAGTGGAAAATACGATATCAATAAAACAGCATTAATCATTTCGCAAACAGGTGGAGGATGTCGTGCTACAAACTATATTGCATTTATTCGAAAAGCTTTAAAAGATGCAGGTATGTCTCAAGTTCCTGTCATCTAAGCTAATTTAGCAGGACTTGAAAGCAATCCTGGGTTCCAGATTACATATAAATTAGGTAAGAAAGCTATTTTGGCTGTCTTATATGGTGACTTATTTATGCGTATTCTCTATCGTGTTAGACCATATGAAGCAGTTAAAGGTTCGGCTAATCAATTATATGATTCTTGGGTTGAAAAATGTCAAAAGAATGTTGAAAATGGTTCTATGAAAGAATTTAAGAAAAACGTCTATGCTATAGTCAAAGACTTTGATGAATTACCACTACTAGATATCAAAAAGCCTCGTGTTGGTTTGGTTGGTGAGATTCTTGTAAAATTCCACCCAACAGCTAACAATGATATTGTTAATATTATTGAATCAGAAGGTGGCGAAGCTGTCATGCCTGACTTGATTGATTTCTTCCAATATAGTTTCTATAATGCAAGATTCAAATATGAACACTATGATGGTAAAAAATCAACCATGCAACTATGTAATGCTGCTATTAAGCTTGTTGATTTCCTTAGAAAAGATATGATCAAAGCCTTAGATGCTTCAAAACGTTTTGTACCACCAGGCAATATTGAACATCTTGCACAAAAAGCTAGTGAAGTTGTATCATTAGGTAATATGTGTGGCGAAGGATGGTTCTTAACTGGCGAAATGATTGAATTGATTGAAGAAGGGGCACCAAATATTGTATGTATGCAACCATTTGCATGCTTACCAAACCATGTTACTGGTAAAGGTGTTATCAAAGCACTTCGTAAGAAATATCCAGAAAGTAATATTGTAGCTGTGGATTATGATCCAGGAGCCAGCGAAGTTAACCAATTAAATAGAATTAAACTTATGCTTTCAACAGCATTTAAAAATATGGACAAAGTTTCTTAGTCCATATTTTCTTTTTTGCCTTTATGTTTTATAATGATTCAAAAGGGAGGAATTAAAAATGAGTTTTCCAAAGAATTTTCTATGGGGTGGTGCTATTGCAGCTAATCAGTATGAAGGTGCGTGGTTAGATGATGGCAAGCAGCCTAATGTTACTGATGTATTAGTAGGAATTATGTCTAAAGATCCTGGTATTAAATGGAATGAAGAAACAAAGAAATATGAAATGTGTCTCAATCCTGATAAAGCTTATTTATCACATATTGCAGTTGATGGTTATCATCGTTATCGTGAGGATTTAAAGTTGATGAAAGGTATGGGATTCAATAGTTTTAGAACTTCTATTGCTTGGGGTAGAATATATCCTAACGGTGACGAAGAGACTCCAAATGAAGCAGGATTAAAGTTCTATGATGATATGTTTGATTGTATGAATGAACTTGGCATGGAACCTGTGATTACTTTATCACATTATGAAACGCCACTTCATTTAATAACTGAATATGGAGGATGGAGTAATCCTAAATTGATAGAATTCTGGAATCGTTATGTAACAACAGTATTTGAAAGATATAAGGGTAAAGTCAGACTATGGTTAACATTTAATGAAGTTAATGCTTTATTTAGAATGCCCTTGGTTGCTGGCGGTGTCTTAACAATCAAAGATCCTAAAGATCCTAGTGACCCAATTGGTTCTACTACAAAACAAGATCAATGGGATGCTTATCATAATTTATTAGTAGCTAATGCTCAAACAGTGAAAACTGGTCATGAAATTGATCCTAACAATCAAATTGGTTGTATGTTAACATGTTCTGGTATTGCGATTTATCCTTATAATTGTAATCCGGAAAATGTATTAGGTGCATTAGATATGCAAAGAAAAAATATTTTCTATTTTGGTGATCCATTCTGCTTAGGCATTGTTCCTTCATATTTGAATAAAGTATGGAAAGAAGATGGCGTTATTGTTAACTTTACGGATGAAGAATTGGCATTGATTAAAGAATATACTGTTGATTTCTTCTCATTTAGTTATTATCGTTCAAAAACTTATGATGTTGATGTGAATGTAGAAGGTGACACTGGTGGTTTAGTTGGCAAGGATAATCCTTATTTAGTAGATAAAGCACCACAACCTTGGGGTTGGGCAGTTGATCCTGCAGGTCTTCGTTATACTTTAAATGTGTTATATGATCGTTATCATTTACCATTATTGATTGTTGAAAATGGTGTTGGTTTGGACGAAAACCTAGATGAAAATGGTCATATTGATGATAGTTTTAGAGTTCATTATATTGAAGAACATATTAAAAATGTCAATGCAGCTATAGAAGATGGTGTGGATTGTCGTGGTTATCTTTATTGGGGACCTATTGATGTTGTTTCAGCTGGTACTGGTGAAATGAAGAAACGTTATGGCTTTGTTTATGTTGATCGTTTTAA
>Ga0192269_1092_pt1 | contig 10023 bp, 6 predicted proteins | sample Koala_Koa24_B3_FD_131258 | JGI IMG/M metagenome (GOLD analysis project Ga0192269, IMG submission 131258) | Enriched cells from koala feces incubated with labeled cellulose particles, San Francisco Zoo, California, United States - Koala_Koa2-4_B3 ... | reverse complement strand
TTCCATGTAGCTTCGAATAGTTTATCAGAATTTTCTAAGAAGTATATAGTATTCTCCCATTTGCTTTTTCGCATTGTTGATACAAACGAATCTGAGACTTCTTTATTTGGAATATAAACTTTCTTTTCTAATTCATCATATCCTAAGTATCCTAAATGAACAAGATATGTTAATACATCATCTTTACTATGTATCTCTGAAGCATCATTGTTAAATATATCTGGATCTATTTTTATCATATCACCAGCTAATAATTGTACAATGGATTCTTTAATGCCATCAATATTTTGATTAATATAAAATCTTAAATTTTCAAATGAGGATGTTTTACTCCAATAGTTGCCACATGCTCGTATTCTTAATGCTTTATTGATGGATCTAGGGCTATACACAGATGTGCCATTTTTAAAATGATAGCCATCATACCAAGCCTTCATTTCATTAAAATTCATTTGATATCTTTCACATAGTTTTTTGACTTCATTTTCTGTGAATTCCATAAATTCTTCAAATGGTGTAGGATTAAGCATTGATAACTCATCAAAGCTATTAAGTGCACTTTGATTACTGTATTTTTTAATGGGCAAAATGCCTGTCATATATACTAATTCTATATATGTCTGATCTTTAAATAAAGAATTCATAAAAACTAAAAATGATTTTTTTCTTCTTGAGGTGCATCTTTATCTCTTAATACGCAGTCCCATTCATCAATGACAAAGATAAATTTTTGTTTGGCTTGATCATTGATATTTTTTAAAGATAGAATCAGATTTTTATCATCATAATAAAGGATATTATCAAAGGCAGCTTTTAATTCTATTAAAAGAATTTGACTTAGTTGCTCTTTTAGTTCTTTAATTGTATCACAATTATCATAAAATTCCTGCATGTTGATAAAAATAACGTGATGCTGATTAAGATGTACTTGATATTTAGAAGTTTGAGCTATATTTAAATCTGAAAATAAAGAAGCCGAATCACATCCTTTAGAATAATAAGCAATTAACATATTAGCGTCAGTACTTTTTCCAAATCGACGTGGTCGAGATACACATATATATTTATCTTTAGTATTCATAACACTATTGGTGTATTCTATCAATAAAGATTTATCTACACATATGGTCGAATTCCTCAGTTCTTTAAAATCAGTATTATCTGGATTAAGATAGATTCCCATAAGATCAATTCCTTTACAAGTATTATAACATAAAAGAGACATAAATCCATCAAAGATTCATGTCTCTGTTTTTAATCTTTTAATTGTATATCAGCCAATTCACTTGCTTTACCAATGTAAGAAGCAGGTGTCATATTGACAAGCGTTGCTCTGTCTTCATCGGATAACACATCAAGACTTTCAGCGAATTTGATAATATCTTCTTTAGATATACTCTTTCCTCTTGTAAGAGCTTTTAATGTATCATAAGCATCAGGTACACCATATTTTCTTAACATTGTTTGAATTGGTTCAGCTAATACTTCCCATTTATCATTGAGATCAGATGCTAGCTTTTCCTTATTGACAACACATTTCGCAAGACCATTGATTGTTTCATTCATAGCTTGAAGAGAATAACCAAAGGCTAAGCCTAAGTTACGTTGAGAAGAAGAATCTGATAAGTCTCTTTGCATACGTGATTTAGGTAACTTATTAGATAAAGCCATGCATATATTATTAGACATATCAACATTAGCTTCACTGTTTTCAAAACGAATAGGATTAACTTTATGAGGCATTGTGGAACTGCCAACCTCACCTTGTACAGGAATTTGTTTGAAATATTCCATAGATATATAAAGCCACATATCAACATCTAAATCCACAACAATATTATTGAAATGACGAATACCATCTAATATATGACATGTATAGTCATGACTTTCTATTTGTGTTGTCAAAGGATTAAAAGTTAGTCCTAAGTACTCTTCAACAAATTTTTTAGATAGTGACGGCCAATCTAGATTAGGAAAAGCCGTTAGTATGGCACTGTAATTTCCTGTAGCACCATTGAATTTAGCTTTAATAGGAATACTTTCAATATTTTCTATACTAGAAGTCATACGATAAGCATAAACTTTGAATTCTTTACCAATAGTCGTAGGTGTTGCAGGTTGTCCATGAGTATGAGCAAGCATGGCATCATCTTTATGATCATTGGCCCATTTGTCTATAATATCTCTTAACTGTTTGGCTTTGGGTAACCATACTTTATTAAGACCGTTTTTAATCATACAAGCATATGAAGTATTGTTGATATCTTCGGAAGTACAGCCAATATGGACAAAGCTAATAAGATAATCATAGTCTAAATCTTTTAATGTTTCATCAATGAAGTATTCAACAGCTTTCACATCATGTCTCGTTGTAGCTTCAATTTCCTTCACACGCATAAATGATTCATAATCAAAATTATAACCAATATCTTCAATAATATGCATATCTTCTTTGTTGAATTTGGCTAAAATATCATTATCAATATTTTCAATTAAAAATCTTAACCATTGTGTTTCAACAAACACACGATATTTCACTAATGCAAATTCTGAAAAATAATCACCTAATTCTTCTTTAATACCACTATAACGTCCATCTAAAGGACATAATGTCATACTTTCAAATATTTGTTTATCCATTTATTTCCCACCTTTAAAATAATTAACACCAGCTTCAAATAACTTCTGATCCATTTCACCATATATATTCTTGTTTCTATTGATACCTTGACGTTCACTATGTCCCATTTTACCTAATATTCTACCATCTGCTGATAAAATACCTTCAATTGCACACATAGAACCATTTGGATTATATGGTGATACCATAGTTGGTTGACCTTCAGGATCAACGTATTGTGTCAATACTTGACCATTTTCAAAAAGTTTTTCAATTTCTTCTTGAGGAGCTACAAATCGACCTTCACCATGAGAAATAGGAATTGTATGAATATCACCAACTTCTACATTAGCTAACCATGGAGATTTAACAGAAGAAATTCTTGTTTGAACCATTTGAGATAAGTGACGGTTAATAGTATTGAATGTTAATGTTGGGTCATCTTCATTCATAGTTTTAATTTCACCATAAGGAAGTAATCCCAATTTAACCAAAGCCTGGAATCCATTACAAATACCAATCATCAACCCTTCACGATAATCTAATAAGTCAGTAATAGCTGCTTTCAATTTTGGATTACGTAATACTGTTGCAATGAATTTACCAGAACCTTCAGGTTCATCCCCAGCAGAGAAACCACCTGGCAGCATGATAATTTGAGCCTTACGGATAGCTACTTCTAATTCATCCACAGATTTTTTAATATCTTCTTCTGTTTTATTTCTTATAATAACTGTTGTGACTTTTGCTCCAGCATTGGTAAATGCTCTTGCAGAATCGTATTCACAGTTTGTTCCTGGGAATACAGGTATAACAACATTAACTTCATCATAAACTTTTGATGCATGTAATGGGGTACGTGTTGTACAGTCTTTTACAATCAAATCAGTTGTTGGAGCAACTGCCGTTGTCGGATAAACATCATCTAATACTGAATTATAAATAGAATAAGCTTCATCCAATGTAACTTTTTCTTGTTTATAAGTCACTTCTGGTGTTGATACTGTATTACCAATAATACGATAATTCTCTAATGATGATAATGATTCACCGTCAATTTCCAAAATAATATTACCATAATCTTTTCTAAGTAATGTTCTTAAAGGTAAAGCATCATCAATATGAACACCAATATTATTACCAAATGCCATTTTATAAACGGCTTCGATAATACCACCATCTTTTACCGTATAAGCACTATAAACTTTACCATCTTTCATAAGCTTCATAATTGAATTATATTGTGATTTTAATATATCGAAATTATAAACAAAGAAGCTATCTTTAGAAAGCAATACTTCTACCAATAAATGGTTAGGACCTTTTAATTCTGGTGTGATTACATCTTTTACATCAGCCCCAACAATTGAAAATGACACTAATGTTGGTGGTACATCCAAATTTTCAAATGAACCTGACATAGAATCTTTACCACCAATAGATGGTAGCATCAATTCTTTTTGAACACGATTAGCAGCTAACAAGGCAGCTAGAGGTTTACCCCAACGAGACGGATCATCAGCTAATTTTTCAAAATATTCCTGGAATGAGAATCGAATCTTATGATAATCACCACCCATAGCAACAATCTTCGCAACAGATTCAACAATGGCATACATAGCTCCATGATAAGGAGACCATTTTGCTATCTCAGGATTGTAACCATAACTCATCAATGAACAAGTTGTTGTTTCTTTACCCAATACTGGAATTAAGGCAGCCATGCCTTCAGTTTCAGTTCTTAGAGTTTTACCTCCATAAGGAGATAATACTGTACCATTACCGATAGATGAGTCAAATCTTTCTACTAATCCTTTTTGACTACAGACAGATAAACGTTTTAATACTTCCTTTGTAGCCATTGTAAATGATTGAACAAATTGATCATTAATAGGTGTATGTAAGAAATCCGGCAAATCTATATGAATATCCTGATAACGTTTTGCACCATTTTTATCTAAGAAAGCACGATCTATATCAACGACTGTTTGACCCATATAATGCATAACCAAACGATTGGTATCAGTAACAGTTGCAACCTTAACAACTTCCAAGTTTTCATCATAACATGCTTGTTTCATAAAATTTTCATCACAAGCATTAATAACAATAGCCATACGTTCCTGTGATTCTGATATTGCAAGTTCTGTACCTGTTAAACCTTCATATTTCTTTAACACAGCATCTAATTCAATATCTAATCCTGGTGCTAATTCACCAACAGCGACACATACACCACCAGCACCAAAATCATTACAACGCACAATTTTTTCAGAAACAGCTTTATTTCTAAATAATCTTTGGATTTTTCTTTCTTCTACTGGATTTCCTTTTTGCACTTCAGCACCAGCAGTTGTAGTCGTTTTTAATTCGTGTTTTTTAGAAGAACCTGTAGCTCCACCAATACCATCTCTACCTGTTCTTCCCCCTATTAATAAGACAATCTGATCTTTTTGAGGAATCAAACGTTTCACTTGATCTTTTGGAGCAGCTGCTACAACAGCACCAACTTCCATACGTTTGGCTAAAAATCCTTCATCATAGACTTCATGAACATAACCAGTTGTTAAACCAATTTGATTTCCATAACTTGAAAAACCTTGAGCAGCTTCAACACATATTTTACGTTGTGGAAGTTTTCCTGGAATCGTTTCATCTAATGATTTTCTTGGATCCCCTGCTCCTGTAATACGCATTGATTGATAAACATAAGCTCTCCCAGATAATGGATCTCTAATAGCTCCACCTAAACAAGTAGCAGCACCACCAAATGGTTCTATTTCTGTAGGATGATTGTGTGTTTCGTTTTTAAACATCAACAACCAATCTTCATCACCTTCACTTGTATGAACTTGCAGTTCTACAGAACAGGCATTGATTTCTTCACTGACTTCCATATCATCCAATAATCCATCTTTACGTAATTCTTTCATAGCAATAGTTGCTAGGTCCATTAATGTTAATGGTCTATCAGTATCAATTCCATAAACTGCATGTCTTGAAGCTTTATATGATTCTATATCTTGCTGCAAAACTTCTTTAAAAGCACCGTCTTCTATATCAATATCACTAATAATTGTTCCAAATGTGGTATGACGACAATGATCAGACCAATACGTATCTAAAACCTTCAGTTCAGTTTCTGTAGGATTTCTTTTTTCTTCATCACGATAATAATCCTGAGTCACTTTTAAATCATCAAGATTCATAGCCATGCTATTATCTATAATATATTGCTTAAGCTCTTCGTCTGAATAATCTATAAATCCTTCAATAACTGGTACAAAATCAATATGAACCTGGGCATCACTTAAATCATCAGTTTTATCTAACGTAGCTAAGCGTTGATCAACAGGATTGATCAAATAATTCTGTATACGTTTTAAATCTTCATCATTAATATGACCTTCAATAACATATACTTTTGCACATTTAACTTTAACATTCTTTTCACCTGTTAATAATTGAAAACATTGTTCACATGCATCAGCTCTTTGATCATATTGACCAGGTAAAAATTCGATTGCAAATATAGCATCATAACTTTCAGGAAGATCTTCTCTATAAACTTTATCTACCATCGGTTCACTTAAGATAGTAGGAATACCTTGATTTAAAACATCTTCATTGATACCTTGAATATCATAACGATTAATAATATGTAAATTTGTTAGACCATCTAATTTTAATTGACTCTTAACATTATTAAAAACTTCTTTTGCTTCTACACCATAAGCTTCTTTCTTTTCAACATAAACACGATAAACCTTACTCATCTTCACACCTCTTAATGTAATCCAATATCATGACGATAATATTTACCATCAAAATCGATAACTTCTGCTGCTTTATAAACCTTTTCTCTTGTCTCTGCTAATGATTCACCTATAGCACAAATATTAAGCACTCTTCCACCGCTTGTAACAATATTATTATCATTGATAGCAGTACCTGCATGGAATACAACAATATCATCATCTACTTGATCTATTCCAGTAATAACTTTCCCTTTAGGATAACTAGCAGGATAACTACCACTAGCAAGAACCAAACAAGTTACTTGCTTGTCAGACCATTTCACATCAACATCTTTTAATGTATTAGTAGATACGCCATACATGATATCAAATAAATCACTTTCTAATCTAAGCAAGATAACCTGAGTTTCTGGATCGCCAAAGCGAACATTAAATTCCAAAACTTTAGGTTGATTATTTTCAATCATTAACCCAATAAATATAACGCCTCTAAAATCAATATGATCTTCTTTTAATCCTTGCATGAAAGGATTTAAGATTTCGGCCTTGAAGATTTCATCCATACCTTTTGGTAAAAATGGATTAGGTGATACTGTCCCCATACCGCCAGTATTTGGGCCTTTATTGTTATCATAGATTTGTTTATGATCTTTAGCTGATACCATTGGTACAATCGTATCATTATCAACAAAACTTAATAATGAACATTCAAAACCTGTCAAAAATTCTTCTAATACAACCTTGTTTCCGGCGCCATCTAATGCCCCTTCAACCATTAAATTTTTCAAAGCAAGCTTTGCATCATCTTCATTTTCACAAATAATGACACCTTTACCAGCAGCTAACCCATCAGCTTTGACAACCACAGGATAATCAAAGCTATTTAAGGCATCTATCGCTTCATCATAATTATTCACTTCTTTATAAGCAGCTGTAGGAATATGATGTCTTTCCATAAAATCTTTAGAGAAAGCTTTACTGCCTTCTAATGTAGCTGCTTCTTTTCTAGGGCCAAAGACCTTATGTCCATGATCTTCCAATAAATCAGCCAAACCCATACATAATGGTACTTCAGGGCCAATAACAGTAAAATCTATATTATTGTCTTCGACAAATTTTAAGATTCCATCTAAATCTTCTACACTGCCATCGTGGCATGTCCCGATTTGTGCTATTCCAGGATTACCAGGAATGGCATGAATTTCATCTACTTTTTCGCTTTTATGTAATGCATAAGCAATCGCATGTTCACGACCACCACTACCAATAACCAAAACCTTCATTTGTATTCGCTCCTCTCTCTAACCACATAAGGTGCTATCTTAATTTAAGATAACACCACTTATATTAATGTCTAAAATGTCTGTATCCGCTAAAGACCATAGGAATGCCTTTTTCGTTACATAAATCAATAGAATCCTGATCTCTAATAGATCCACCTGGTTGGACAATTGCACTAATTCCTGCATCATAGGCAACTTGAACACAATCATTGAATGGGAAGAAAGCATCACTTGCTAAAACTGCACCTTTGAAATCCTTATCTGGATTATTATGAATAGCATTTTCTAAGGCCCACACACGTGATGTTTGTCCACCACCAATAGCTAAAGTACGACCATCCTTAACAATACAAATTGCATTAGATTTAACATACTTTACAACTTTCATACCAAATTCCATATCAGAAATTTGTTCTTTAGAAGGCTGAGCTTCAGTAACAACTTTCATTTCATCAATCATCTTAGTATTGAGTTGTTGTACTAATACCTTACCTTCTAAGTATTTAATATCATATTTGGCTTCTCTCGCATCCAAATGATTGAGTTTTAAGATACGTAAGTTCTTTTTCTTTTTAAGAATTTCTAAGGCGTCATCATCAAAGTCTGGTGCAGCAACAATCTCTAAGAAAATTTTCTTCATATCCGTAGCAGTAGCTGCATCGATTTTATAGTTAACAGCTACGATACCACCAAAAATAGATTGTGGATCAGCTTCATATGCACGCATATAAGAATCATAGCCTGTTTCTCCAACAGCTACACCACAAGGTGTAGAATGTTTAATAGCAGCAGTGACAATTTGATCACCGAATTCTCTTACTAATGCAACAGCCCCATATAAGTCATTAACATTATTGAATGAGATTTCTTTACCATTAAGTTGTTCGTAATCCAATAATGATTCTTGTACAAATGAATCTTCATATTTATTAGCTTGTTGTTGTGAGTTTTCACCATAACGCAAATGTTCTGTTTTCTTTAATGAAATATTAAGTGTATCTGGGAATTCATCACCAACAACACCTGCAAAATAACGTGAAATCATAGCGTCATAAGCACCTGTTTTACTAAATGCCTTATATGCCAAATTTAATCTAAAATCATAATCATCTGTTTCTTCTTTAATAGCATCTAATACAGCATCATAATCACTTGGATCAGTCACAATTAATACATCTTTAAAATTCTTAGCAGCACTTCTAATCATAGAAGGTCCACCAATATCAATGTTTTCAATCATTTCTGCCATTGGTTTATGTTGTTGTAATGCTTTTTCAAATTCATATAAATTAACACAAACCAAATCAATTGGTTCAATGCCCATTTCTTTAACAGTTTGAACATGTTCAGGTACATCTCTTCTAAATAATAATCCACCATGTACTTTTGGATGCAATGTTTTAACACGACCGTCTAAAATTTCTGGAAACCCAGTAACATCATCAATCGCAATAGCATTAATACCATTTTCTTTTAATTTATTAAGTGTACCACCTGTTGATACAATTTCAAAACCTAGTTTTTCCAAACCTTGACAAAATTCTACAATACCATCTTTATTTGTAACTGAAACTAAAGCTCTTTTCATAGTATTTCAACCCTTTCGTTTTCAACTTTTAATTTATCTAAACAAAATAATCTTACTGCTTCTGGTAATATCTTATGTTCAATATTATCTAAAATCAATGTTTGCATCTCTTCTGGTGATTGACACTTAGATACATCAATCGCTTGTTGAAGAATAATTGGTCCTCCATCTACAACTTCACTCACGAAATGAACCGTAGCACCACTCACTTTTACACCACGTTTATACGCTTCTTCATGCACATGCAAACCATAATAACCAGGTCCACAAAATGATGGAATAAGTGAAGGATGAATATTGATAATCTTATTTTTATAGGCTTCTATAATTTCTTCGCTAATAATAGCTAAATAACCCGCTAAAACAATTAAATCAATTTTTTCTTCCTGTAACCTATTTAATAAAACGCCTTGGTCTTTAATCCATTCTGCTGGAATACCAGCTTTTTTTGCTCTTTCAAGTCCGTAAGCTTTCTTACGTGAAGAAACCACCAAAACAATTTCACCATTAAATTCATCTTGATGATCAATTAATGATTGAAGGTTCGTTCCTCCTCCAGAAACAAGAACTGCAATTCGCTTTACCATAATTCTACTCCCTTGTTTCCTTTTTCTATATGTCCAATGACATAACCTTTATCATTGGTTTCTTCAATAGCTTTTAATGTTTCATCAACATCATCTTTATCAACAACAATCACCATACCAATACCCATATTAAATGTATTATACATCATATGTTCTTCGACTTGACCATTTTTAGCAATCATATCAA
>Ga0192269_1089_pt1 | contig 10382 bp, 9 predicted proteins | sample Koala_Koa24_B3_FD_131258 | JGI IMG/M metagenome (GOLD analysis project Ga0192269, IMG submission 131258) | Enriched cells from koala feces incubated with labeled cellulose particles, San Francisco Zoo, California, United States - Koala_Koa2-4_B3 ... | reverse complement strand
GCACATTCGGCGGCATCAGCGCCGCTCTGACACTGATTATAGATGTCCTGAAAGGCATTGTTGTCGTTTTCGGAACAAGGGCTGTGCTATTCTCATCCGGATTATTCTCGACAGATGAACACAATGTCGTAACTGCCTGCATGGTAGCTTCGATGTTTGCCGTGATGGGACATTGCTTCCCGATATTTTACGGCTTTAAAGGCGGAAAAGGTATTCTGATTGCGGCTGTTTGTACTGTATGCATAAATCCGTTGGCATTTCTTCTAGCACTGATAGCATTTGTTGTAGTGTTTATCACCACGAGATATGTATCTTTAAGTTCAATAACATGCTGTGTTGTTTACCCAATATGCTATGTATTGGCAGACCTTATAATGTTTGGCGAGCTGAATCTTTACACTCCGGTTCATTTCTTTATAGCTCTTGCAATGGGGGTATTCTGCCTTGTAAGGCATTTGCCTAACATCCAGAGACTCCGTAGTCATACAGAATCGAAATTCACATTCAGAAAGCGAGGAGATAGTAAGTGACAAGTATCACAATCTTAGGTTCAGGCGGATGGGGGCTTGCACTTGCTTGCACTTCCTCACGTCTCGGTCACGATGTAACCGTCTGGAGTGCCTTCAAGGACGAGCTCGATACAATCAGAAGAACCGGTGAACTTCGCGCAAAGCTTCCGGGCGTTCAGATTCCGAAGTCTGTGAGTCTCTGCGAAGACATTTCCTGCGCAACAGGCAGGGATATAGTTGTAGTCGGAATCCCGTCGAAATTCGTCCGTTCCGTCTGTGAACAGGCAAAGCCCTATGTCGATAAGGACGCAATAATCGTTAGCAGTGCAAAAGGTCTCGAAGACGGCTCTTTGAAGCGAATGAGCGAAGTCATAAGAGAAGTCTTCCCGGATAACAAAATTGCAGTTTTGTCCGGTCCTTCTCACGCAGAAGAACTCGGCAGAGGAATGCCCACAGCAGTGGCAGTCGCTTCTGAGGATGAAGAAGCCGCACGACTCATTCAATCAAGCTTTTCTGACGACGTTCTGAGACTCTATGTAAATTCCGATGTAATCGGCTGTGAAGTTGGCGGAGCTGTCAAGAATGTAATCGCACTATGCTCGGGAGTTGTAGGTGGTCTCGGCTATGGAGACAACACAAAAGCCGCACTCATGACAAGAGGTCTGAGCGAGATTACACGACTGGGAGTCGCAATGGGAGCCAGGCAGGACACATTCAGCGGTCTTGCCGGTCTTGGCGACCTGGTCGTAACATGCACAAGTATGCACTCCCGAAATTATCGTGCCGGACTTTTGATTGGTCAGGGAGTAGAGCCAGAGGAAGCTGTCCGCCAGATAGGTACCGTCGAGGGCTATGCCTGTGCCAAAGCCACTTTGGAACTTGCAAAGAAATATGGCGTTGATATGCCGATAACTACCGAAGTAAACAGAGTGTTGTTTGAAGGCAAGTCTCCTAGAGTCGCAATAAACGAGCTCATGCTGAGACCTGTAAGGACAGAGTGAAATTTATTCGTGAGATTTGCGTGAAAGCTATTTACTTTGGAGCGATTTTAGGGTAAAATTAGATAAAGGCAAGGCAGTTGTGCTTTGTTAAAGGAAAATCAAATATTAGTAATGGAGAGTGCTGTTTATGGAGCCGAAGTACAAACGAGTTCTTTTGAAGCTGAGCGGAGAAGCTCTTGCAGGCGATAAAAAGACCGGACTTGATTTCGACACTATCGGGAACATTTGCCGAAGTGTTAAGAGGTGCTATGATGCCGGAGTTCAGATTGGAATAGTCGTCGGAGGCGGCAATTTCTGGCGTGGACGTTCAAGCGGCGCAATGGACAGAACAAGAGCCGACCATATCGGAATGTTAGCCACGGCAATGAACGCTCTGGCAGTCGCTGATAGTCTTGAAGCGCTGGGCGCAGAAGTAAGAGTCCAGACAGCTATCGAAATGCGTCAGATTGCAGAGCCCTATATCAGAAATAAGGCGGTAAGACATCTCGAAAAGGGAAGAATTGTCATCTTCGGTTGCGGAACCGGAAGTCCGTTCTTCTCAACCGACACCGCATCATCACTCCGTGCCGCTGAAATCGAGGCAGACGTAATGCTTAAAGCCACAATGGTCGACGGCGTATACGACAAAGACCCGCACAAATATCCCGATGCTGTCAAGTATGACACTTTAGACCTTGACGATGTTGTTTCAAAGCACTTGGGTGTAATGGACGCAACTGCCGCCGCAATGTGCAAAGAAAACGATATCCCTGTTATCGTGTTTAATCTCGAAAATCCCGACAATATTTTTGATGCCGTTATGGGCGAGAATATTGGAACTATACTACACTGACCCGAAAGGAAGGAATCACAATGAAAGATACTTTGAACAACGCTAAGGAAAAAATGGAGAAAACCCTGAAGGTTTTGGCTTCCGATTTTGCGGCAATCCGAGCCGGCAGAGCCAATCCTGCGGTTCTCGACAGAATCCTGGTTGACTACTACGGCACCCAGACCCCCATCAATCAGATGGCGGCTGTTTCAGTCTCGGACGCAAGAGTCCTGGTAATCCAGCCGTGGGACAAGTCTTCACTCAAAGCTATTGAAAAAGCCATCCAGGCAAGCGACTTGGGAATCAATCCCCAGAATGACGGTTCTGTAATCCGTCTTACATTCCCGCAGTTGAGCGAGGAGCGCCGTAAGGACCTTTCAAAGGACGTAAGAAAGCTTGGCGAGGACTCAAAGGTTGCTGTCCGTTCGATAAGACGTGACGCCAACGAGAAAATCAAGACCATGAAGAAGAACGGCGATATCACTGAAGATGATGTCAAGCTGTTCGACAAGGATATCCAGAAGCTTACCGACAAGTACATCGCTCTTGTCGACGAGCAGGTTGCAGTCAAAGAGAAAGAGATTCTTTCCGTTTGATTTAACGATTATATTTCAGACAGTTTCACCCTTCGGGGTGAGACTGTTTGCTTGAAAGAAAGATAATTCTAGGGTGGGATAAGCTTGGCAAACGATAATACAAATCTTAAAATTCCGACGCATGTCGCATTCATAATGGACGGTAACGGCAGATGGGCGAAAAAGCGACTAATGCCCAGAAATTACGGTCATCGTGAGGGCGCAAAGGCTCTAAAAACTGTTATAAGAGCCTGCAATGATTTCGGAATCAAATATGCCACATTCTATGCCTTTTCCACCGAAAACTGGAGCCGTCCTGACGACGAAGTAAAAGGCTTAATGGACTTATTCGACGAACAGCTCGACACCCTGAAGCAATATACAGATGAAAACGTCCGGCTTATTTTTATCGGTGACAGAACAAAGCTGAGCGAGAGTCTTCAAAAGAAGATGGCTGAGAATGAGGAAGGCTCCAAAGATAACACCGGTCTTACAGTCTTAATTGCCGTCAACTACGGCGGTCACGACGAAATAACAAGAGCCGTAAAGAAGATTTCAACCCTATCAAAAGAAGGATATATCACTGAAGAACAGATTACACCCGAACTTGTAAACTCATTTTTGGATACAGGTAATATTCCTCCGGTCGACCTGCTTATAAGAACCGGTGGGGAAGAGAGAATTTCAAACTTTCTGATATGGCAATGTGCTTATGCGGAATTCTATTTTTGCGACACATTGTGGCCCGATTTTGGAAAAAATGAGCTGATAGAAGCTCTTAAAAATTATACATCCAGAGACAGACGCTTCGGCGGAGTTATGAACTGAAAAAATGGGGGACTATAATTGAAAACAAGAATTATTACAGCATTAGTATCACTTGCACTCCTGGCAATTGTTCTGTGCTTCCACAGTACAATTGTGTTGAATATTGCAGTCATAGCTCTTACAGCCATTATGATGTTCGAGCTTTTCCGTGCAAATAAGCTTCTGAAGAGTGCACTTTTTGTCGGAAGCCTGTGCCTGTCTGTCTTTTTCCCACTTGCGGTGAGATTTTTGCCTCTGGAAAACGGCGCGTACATATATTTGGCAGTAATTTTTGCATATATCGTATTGTACGCTCTTGACGTCTTCATCGGCTATGAGAAAACCGACGTCGGAGTTTATTCGACGGTAGCACTCTACTCTTTGCTTATGTCGATTGCTATGTCCAGCCTGTGTGTCATCGAAGCTTCAAGCGAGCAGTTCGGGCTCCTCGCACTAATCCTCACATTCTGCGGAGCGTGGCTTGACGATACGGGCGCATACTTTGTCGGAACATTCCTAGGCAAGCATAAGCTCTGTCCGAAAATAAGCCCGAAGAAAACCGTCGAAGGCTTTATCGGAGGAGTTCTGACAGATGTTATACTGTTCTTGTTATTCGGACTGGTTGTAGACCTGACGATGGCAGAAGCGCAGGTTAATTACATACTGATGGCGCTTCTCGGCGCCGGCTGTGCTCTTTTAGGAGTAGCAGGCGACCTGTTCGCATCGGTCATAAAGCGCCACTGCGACGTCAAAGACTATGGCAATCTCTTTCCCGGACACGGCGGAGCGCTTGACAGATTCGACAGCGTCGTATTCGTAGCTCCATTCATGGCACTATGTGCCTCAGGAATCGGAATCTTCTGATAGGTGGAATATAAATGAAGAAAGTATCTCTTTTGGGCTCAACCGGTTCAATAGGTGTTCAATCTCTCGATGTTATAAAGCGTCATGGGCTTTCTGTAACAGCACTTTCGGCAAAGTCAAACTGGAAACAGCTCGCCGAGCAAGCCCTTGAATTCAAGCCGAAGCTTGTCTGCATCTATGACAGCGAATATGTTGAGCCACTCAAAGATGAATTGAAGGGGACCGGCATAACAGTATTATCTGGTATGGACGGACTCTGCGAAGCGGCTTGCGAGCCTGACTGCGATATTGTTCTCAATTCTGTAGTCGGAATGGTCGGGCTTGAACCGACTCTGGCGGCAATAAACTCAGGAAAAGACATAGCCCTTGCCAATAAAGAGACATTGGTTGCCGGCGGAATGTTAGTCACCGAGGCAATCAGGCAAAAGGGCGTCAAGCTTTATCCCGTCGACAGCGAACATTCTGCGATATTCCAGTCTTTAGAAGCAGGAAACCGCAAGGATTTGCATAAAATAATACTCACAGCCTCCGGCGGACCGTTCTTCGGAAAGACATCTGAAGAACTCGAAAAAGTGACTGCCGCAGATGCCCTGAAGCACCCAAACTGGAACATGGGAGCAAAGATAACAATCGATTCATCAACCCTTATGAACAAGGGCTTTGAGTTTTTGGAGGCAATGTGGCTCTTCGACGTCAAGCCCTCGCAGATTGAAGTGGTCGTCCATAGAGAAAGCGTTGTCCATTCGGCGGTTGAATTCAATGACGGCTCAATCATAGCCCAGCTTGGCGTTCCCGACATGAGAATCCCGATTCAGTATGCGCTGTTATATCCAAACAGACCGGAATCAGATGTAAAGAGATTGTCTCTCACAGATTACGGAACTCTTAGCTTCCTGAAGCCTGATATCGAGACGTTCAAGTGCTTGGGTCTTTGCATAAAAGCCGCAGAAATCGCCGATACTACAGCACCGGCAATTGTAAACGCCGCCAATGAGATAGCCGTTGCAAGCTTTTTGAAGGGCGAAATCGGCTTCAACGACATAGCAAGACTCGCAGAAAGTGCGTTTTATACTATCGAACATAAGACTGTAAACAATCTGAGTGATGTTCTCTTGGCAGACAAGTCAGCAAGAGAGTTTATTTCCCGTAAAATCGGAAAGGATTGATACCTTGACAATAGTTTATATCTTAGTTGCTATTATAATTTTCGGAGTCATAATTATCATCCATGAGCTCGGGCACTTTGCTATGGCAAAGGCTATGGGAATCCGTGTAAACGAGTTCTCTATAGGCATGGGTCCGAAAATAGTTTCTTGGGGCAAAAAGGAGACTGCCTATTCTCTTCGTTGCCTTCCAATCGGAGGATTTGTCGCAATGGAAGGTGAGGATGAATCGAGCGAGGACCCGAGAGCATTCCGTAATAAGCCGGTCTGGAGAAGACTTTTAGTTGTCCTTGCGGGACCAGTTATGAATATTGTTCTCGGCTTCGTTATCCTTGTGATAGTCACAGCGTCTTCTGACGCAATAGTTTCGACTACTGTAGCGCAGTTCTACACTGAGGACGCTTCATCTCATGTAACAGGACTCGAAGTTGGAGACAAAATAGTCGAAGTAAACGGTCGTAAGATATTCACCGATACAGATATCTCCTACGAATTCCAGATTGATGAGGACGCAGTTTTTGATATGGTTGTTGTCCGTGACGGTGAGAAAGTATCTCTTTCCGGCGTTACTTTTGAATCAGCAGTTTCTGAAGATGGCTCTTCAACACTCTATATAGACTTTATGGTTGTAGGCGAAAAAGTAACGCCAATATCGGTAGTGAGCTATTCCGCAAGAAAAACCGTCTCTGTATCGAGAATGATATGGCTCTCGCTTGCCGATTTGCTTAAAGGCAATTACTCGATTAATGATTTATCTGGACCAGTCGGAATTGTCGACGCAATAGGCGAGGTTGTAAGCACAACTTCTCAGGGCGTAGCGTTTGCTGAAATGCTCGAAACCCTTATGACGTTTGTCGTGTATATTACGATAAATGTCGGCATATTCAATCTTCTTCCGATTCCTGCGCTTGACGGTTCAAGAGCGATTTTCCTCATAATCGAAGGAATCAGACGCAAGCCTGTTAAGCCGGAGCACGAAGGAATGGTTCACTTTGTCGGAATGGCGGCAATGCTTCTTCTCATGCTGGTTGTCACGGTGAACGATATAATAAAGCTGTTTTAAAAGGCGGTGCCGATAATGGCTGTCAGAAAAGTTAAAATTGGAAATCTTACTCTGGGAGACGGCAGAATCTATGTCCAGTCGATGCTGAATACAAGAGCCGACGATATCGAGGGAAGCGTTAAACAGGCGGTAGCACTTGAAAAAGCCGACTGTGAAATTATAAGGGCATCTATCCCGAATGAAGAGGCGCTCGACCTGATTCCTGCCATAAAGAATGAAGTCAGCGTTCCTTTGGTTGCTGATATTCATTTCAACTACCGTCTTGCGATAGCCGCCTGTGAAAGAGGCATTGACAAGATAAGAATCAACCCCGGAAATATAGGCTCAATGGACAGAGTAAAGGCGGTAGCAGACTGTTGCAGAAATCACAACGTCCCGATTAGAATCGGCGTAAATTCCGGTTCTTTAGAGAAAGAAATCCTCGAAAAGTACGGTTCTCCAACGCCGGAAGCACTCTGCGAAAGCGCAATGAAGCATATTGAGCTTCTTGAAAGATTCGATTTCAACGATATAGTTGTTTCGATAAAATCCTCCGATGTCAAACGTAATATAGCCGCTTATCGCCTCATGCGACAGATGACCGACTATCCGCTTCACTTGGGAGTAACCGAAGCCGGTACATATAACATGGGGCTTGTCAAGTCCTCGATCGGTATTGGCTCACTTCTGGCTGACGGAATAGGAGAGACCATCAGAGTTTCACTCACCGACGACCCGGTAAAGGAAGTCGAAGCCGGGATATCCATCTTAAAAGCTCTGAATCTTCGTGGCGGAGTAAAGCTGGTGTCCTGCCCGACATGTGGCAGAACGAAAATCGATTTGATTTCTCTTGCGAATAAAGTCGAAAAAGCTCTTTCTGATGTCGATAAAGATATCACAGTTGCCGTAATGGGCTGTATAGTAAACGGTCCCGGGGAGGCAAGAGAAGCGGATATCGGCTTAGCCGGGGGAGATGGCTCGGTAGTCATCTTCAAGAAAGATAAAATACTTGGAAAGTACTCTGAGGAGGATGCTTTTACGGCTCTTCTCGGCGAGATAGACAAGATCTGATTAGGCAAAGGAAAGGTGCAGGATGGCATACAAAACGGTAGGCGACTTTTTCAGTGCATACGGAAATATAATACCCGAGTCGATTAAGTCAGGAGAGATTCAGAGGCTCGGCTTCTCAAAAGACCATACAAAGGTTGCTGTTGTGGTCAAATTTTCGTGTGCGGTAACATCCGCCGAGCTTGAAGCGTTTGAATATGGACTGAAGCGTGCACTTGGAATTAACGAGGTCTACATAAGCCCACGCTTTGAGCCTAAGATGTTCACTGCCGATATGATGCCGACTGTAATCTCTGAGCTAAAGAAGCGACTTCCGGTAAATGGCTTCTTCGATGGAGCGGATTATAGCCTTGACGGTAATGTCCTGAAAATACATCTGAAGAATTCCGGCGAAACCTTCATCAAAAATGCCGGCGTCACCGAAGCATTGCCAAAGATTATAAACTCATGGTTCAATCGTAACGTCACCGTGGAGATTACCGGAGATTCCGAGCCTATGACACCGGTTGCTACGATGAGAGATGAAAGACCTGTTCCAGAGTATGTCCCACCGTCCCGTGAAGCCGAGCTTGACAAGCTTGTAAGTGAGAGAATGGTTGCTACTCCGACTCAAAAGAAAGACAAATCCCACGCAATACCTGCTGATACATATAAAATCGAACCTCCTTCTGATGATATTTTGCCGAAAGCCACTGTAATTATGGGCAAACGCATAACCGGCAAGATTGAACCGATGCCGATTCCAGAGGTCTATAATGCCGCTGTCAACACCAAGACCACCATTTTAGGTGACATTTTTGATATCGATTCGAGAAATAGCAAGGATAACAAGCGAATCATAATCACAATCAAGGTCACCGATTATAAAAGCTCAATCGTCCTGAAGATTATTGAGCTTGCTCCTAAGGGAGAAGCTATCCTCGACATGCTCAAAAAAGGCATGACAATTGTGGTTAATGGAGATGTACAATTCGACTCTTACGACAACGAAACAAATATCAGACCACGGGATATAAGCTCGGTCAAAAGAGTCAAGAGAACTGATAACGCACCTGTCAAGCGTGTTGAGCTCCATTGCCACTCGAATATGTCCATCATGGACGGCATTGCCCCCTCAAACGAGATTGTAAGGCGAGCCTACGACTGGGGTATGCCTGCGATTGCAATCACCGACTACGGTGTAGTTCAGGGCTTCCCGGACGCCATGTACGAGGTCGACAAGATTCGCAAAGAAGGCGGCAATTTCAAAGTAATCTATGGCGTCGAAGCCTATCAGGTAAACGACGAGACGAATATCTATTTCGGTCACGATGAAAGAAAGCTCACCGACGAATTTATCGTCTTCGACCTTGAAACTACAGGTCTTTCCGCTGTAACTGAGAAGATTATCGAAATCGGCGCTGTCAGAGTCAGGGGCTTGCAGGTAGTCGAGAGAATGGACACTTTCGTTAATCCCGGCAGGCATATTCCATCCCGAATCACCGAGCTTACCAGTATAAATGACAGCATGGTAGCAGATGCGCCATACGAAGATGAAGCTCTCGACCAGTTTATGAAGTTCTGCGGAGATAATCCAGTTCTGATTGCACATAACGCATCATTTGATACGTCGTTTATCAAGACTGCTGTTAAACGTTGTGGAAAGAAATTCGATTTTTCATACTTAGATACCGTCGCTATGTCAAGAGCAATGCTTCCGAATTTGGGCAAATTTACACTTGACTATGTAGCGAAAAATCTCGGCTTAGGTGATTTCCATCACCACAGAGCTTGCGATGATGCCGAAGTCAATGCCGGAATCTTCATGAAGCTTTCCGAACGCCTGATGGAAAAGGATAAAAACCTTACTATTTCCGGAGTAAATGCCGCTGTAGCAAAAACTGATACTTCAAAGCTTCCGACATTTCATCAGACCATTATTGCCAAAGACAAAGTTGGACTTAAGAATCTCTACATACTGATATCCGACTCAAACCTTAAGTACTATCACAAGACACCGAGAATCCCAAAATCTGAGCTAATAGCCCACCGTGAAGGACTGATAGTAGGTTCTGCCTTGAAAACTTTATCGGAGCCGAAAAGCTCTTCGGTGTATTTATGAGCACTTGCCTGATAGTCGCCGGAGAAGTTAAGGTCGATATCGGGAGACTTGTCGCCGTTGAAGCCTAAGAAGGTCTCGAATGGGATATCGTGACCGTCACGGTGCATAGGTGTGCCACATTCGGGGCAATTCTTTTCAGGAAGGTCGAATCCTGAACCGATTTCGCCGTTTGTGAAGAATTCCGAATGTTTGCACTTCGGGCAGACATAGTGCGGGACCAACGGATTTACCTCAGATATTCCTGCCATTGATGCAACGAAGGATGAACCTACCGAACCTCGGGAGCCTACCTGATAGCCGTGCTCAACCGAGTTTGCAACAAGTCTTTTTGCAATGACATAGAGAACTGCGAAGCCATGCTTGATGATTGAGTCGAGCTCTTTATCAAGTCGCTTCGAGACGATTTCGGGAAGCGGGTCGCCGTAAATTTCACGGGCTCTT
>Ga0192269_1086_pt1 | contig 10686 bp, 10 predicted proteins | sample Koala_Koa24_B3_FD_131258 | JGI IMG/M metagenome (GOLD analysis project Ga0192269, IMG submission 131258) | Enriched cells from koala feces incubated with labeled cellulose particles, San Francisco Zoo, California, United States - Koala_Koa2-4_B3 ... | reverse complement strand
AGCCGTTTGCGTTTTATGAGGAGGAGGGTTATCGTGTTGATAACTCACTGCGTGAAATTATTACAGATTTCTATATGATAAATGTAGGTAAACGAGGCGTGCTTTCCGATGGGGTTTTTACACCCACAAAAAATGCCTTTTTGGAAAATACATTTACCGTTTGTCCCGAAAATATATATGATGCGTACCCGCTTTTTGAAAAGCTTGGCAATGCTGTGGAGGACAAAATTGTGCCGCTGGGACTTATTAACGACGATTATATAGCCTACGGTGAAAGCGGACGAGTTTATATAATAGGCGATAACGTTTTTGTGGGCGGCGAAACATGGGTCGATTTTCTTAATAATTTTGCGGAGAATAATGTTTATTCCCCTGAAAAAATATTGAATTGAGGATGATTTATTTTTATGGCAGAGCTTGTATACAATGAGCAGGGCAGACTTCTGTTCACGGAGGAAATGCGAAAGGAATACACAATTCTCATTCCTCAAATGCTGCCCCTGCATTTTACTTTTTTGGAGAGAATATTCAATAATCACGGTTACAAAATGGAGCTATTGACAACTACCGGAAGAAGGATTGTCGATGAGGGCTTAAGCTGTGTTCATAACGATACCTGTTACCCTGCGCTGCTTGTAATAGGTCAATTTATGGATGCGCTTAAATCAGGGAAGTACGACCTTAATAAAACGGCGCTTATGATCACCCAGACGGGCGGCGGATGCAGGGCTTCAAACTATATCAATCTTCTCCGAAAGGCATTAAAGAAAAACCACATGGAGCAGATCCCCGTTATTTCCCTTAATCTTTCCAATATGGAGAAAAATCCCGGATTTAGCCTAAGCGTTCCGCTGGTTGTAGAGCTTGTTTCGGCAATTTGCTATGCGGATTTAATGATGCTCCTTGCCAATCAGGTGCGTCCCTATGAAATCAACAAGGGTGATACCGAGGCGGTAACGGAAAAGTGGACAAATAAGCTTGTTGATATGAAATTCAGCTTGGCATCATTTTCAAAGGTTTCCAAGGAAATTGTGGCGGATTACGAGGCTATACCCTATAAGCCCGATAGTGACAAGATAAAGGTGGGGATAGTTGGCGAAATATACATCAAATATGCACCCTTGGGAAATAATAACCTTGAGGCTTTCCTGCAAAGCGAGGGTGCTGAGGTATATGTGCCGGGACTATTGGATTTTATTATTTTTATGTGCGACCACCATATAGTGGATACACAGCTTTATCATGTTAGATACAAAAAGTATATCGGTTCATCGGCGCTGAAAGTATTTTTGATTGGTATGCAGAACAAGATTATCAAGGTTGTCAGTGAATCGCGTTTCCAGCCTCCCGGACATTTTGAGGAGTCTAAAAAGAATGTTCAGCCCTTTATTTCCCCCGCAAATAAGATGGGCGAGGGCTGGCTGCTTACTGCCGAAATGGTTGAGCTTATAAACAGCGGTGTCGAGAACATAGTATGCGCCCAGCCCTTTGGCTGTCTGCCAAATCACATAATAGGAAAGGGCATGATAAGAAAGCTGCGGCAGTCATTTCCCAACTCAAATATTGTGGCAATCGACTATGATCCCGGTGCTACAAGGGTAAATCAGGAAAACCGTATAAAGCTTATGCCTGCCACAGCAAGGACTAATATGGACTCAAAGAAGAACAGCTGACAGCTTCTCCAATGATATAATTTACGAAAAGTTCATATATTTTTCTGAAAAACTATTGCAAAATAATAATAAATATGATATAATATATCACTGTGAATGATTATTCCGTAGCACTACTGTCCGAGGTAATGTGATGGGCTGCTATGTACGTCATATGTATATCACATTATTCTTAGGAAAGAGAGGTGCCGATCATGAAAGAGGGAATCCACCCTAAGTACACCGAAACTACCATTACTTGTGCGTGCGGTAATGTAATACACACCCGTTCCACCAAGGAAAATATTCGTGTTGAAATTTGCTCAAAGTGTCATCCGTTCTACACAGGCAAGCAGAAGCTTGTTGATACAGGCGGACGTGTTGACAGATTTAAGAAGCGTTTCGGTATGGATAAGTAATCCGAGGGTCTGCGCAGAAGAGCGCAGACCTTTTTGCATATAAAGGAGCAACAAATATGGCAGGTGGAAGCTACTGTACTGTAGCCGCTGCGGCGGAGGACAGCTTTATTGAAAAGAAATCGGAATTTATCGGTTACATAGCGCCTGTGTCCACGGATGAGGAAGCGGTGGCTTTTATTAATTCCATAAAAGCACGCCACAGAAAGGCAAAGCACAATGTATATGCCTATGCTTTAAGGCAGGGAAATATTACTCGATATTCCGACGACGGCGAACCTCAAGGAACAGCGGGAGTTCCCGTGCTGGAGGTATTGCGGAAAGAAGGGCTTACCGACGTTTGCTGTGTGGTGACACGGTATTTCGGGGGAATACTTCTTGGGGGCGGGGGACTTGTCCGCACTTACTCCCATGCCGCAAAGCTTGCGGTTGATGCTGCGGAGAGAATGAATATGTGCCCTTGCCGCCGACTTGAGGTTACGGCAAATTACAGCTATTATTCGGTTATAGAGCGGACAGCGTCCAAATTCGGTGTAAAAACCGCCGACACGATTTTTGCGGACAACGTTACCCTTGCTCTGCTGTGCAAAAGTGAAAATACAGATGCATTCAAGGCGGAGCTTATCGATATCACGGGGGGCAGCGCAGTTATTGCGGTTAGCGAGGAAATATACGAAAACTTTGCCTGATTTTTGTGCAATCCTACAATCTTTTTCGAGAAAAGAGGAAAAACGGGGCGTTTTGCGGTATATGTATTATGTACGTTGATCGAAATCGGCGCTTTATCGGCGTTTTGTACTGTACCTGAAGGGAGTGGGTGCTGTGACTATTCGTGAAAACTATGAGGCCGTTGAGAGAAGCATACTTTGCGAGTATGCCTGCCTTTCATCTGTGGGCGGCAAGCGTAAGATACCCGAAGAACCTTGTTCCATAAGAACCTGCTTTCAGCGGGACAGGGACAGGATTCTGCACTGCAATGCTTTCAGACGGCTTAAACACAAAACACAGGTGTTTTTAGCGCCCGTGGGGGATCATTATCGAACGCGTCTTACACATTCCTTAGAGGTATCACAAATCGCGCGTACTATGGCGCGTGCTTTAAGGCTTAATGAGGATTTAACCGAGGCTATTGCACTGGGTCACGATCTGGGTCATACACCCTTTGGCCATGCGGGAGAGGCTGTTCTGAATGAAATATCGCCGCAGGGCTTTACACACTATATACAGGGTGTAAGGGTTGTGGATTACATAGAAAAGAACGGCAAAGGACTTAACCTTACCTATGAAGTGAAAAACGGTATAGCCTGCCATACCAATAAGATTGCCGCCACAAGAGAGGGATATATTGTTCGGCTGGCGGACACCATTGCATATATTAATCACGATATTGACGACTCTGTAAGAGCGGGAGTTATAAAGGAAAGCGATCTGCCAAGGGAAGCTACGGAGGTTGTGGGAAACAGCAAAAGCGAGAGAATAAGCACCATGATTTCATCGGTAATAGCGGGCGGCACGGAAAATATACATATGTCGCCGGAGGTTAAGGCAGCCCATGATACACTGATGAATTTTATGTTTGAAAACGTTTATCGCAACTCCGTTGCAAAATCCGAGGAATATAAGGCAAAGCAGCTTATTGAAAAGCTTTACTGTTATTTTATAAAAAATCCCGACAAGCTGCCTGCGGAATATAAGGATATCATGTACCGCTTTTCAAAGGAACGGGCGGTGTGCGACTATATTTCTGGCATGTCGGACGGATTTGCAATAAACCTTTTTAACGACCTTTTTGTCCCTATGGGCTGGAGGTTTTGAGAGGAGAATGATATGGCGCTGCCTGATGATTTTTTATTGCAGCTGAAACAGAATAATCCCATTGAATCCGTTATGGGCAGCTATGTTCAGATGAAGCGTTCGGGGCGGGATTATGTCTGCCTTTGTCCTTTCCACTCGGAAAAAACTCCCTCATGCCATGTGAACATTGCAGACCAGTATTTTTACTGCTTCGGCTGTCATGCGGGCGGCGATGTTATCACCTTTGTGATGAAGCAGGAGAATTTGGAGTATATGGAGGCTGTGCGCTTTTTGGCACAGCGGGCGGGAATGTCTATGCCGGAGGATTCGCAGAATACCGATTCCTCGAAGCTGAAGCGGCGGATATTGGAAATGAACCGACTGGCGGCAAGGTTTTACAATAACCTGCTTATGAAAGAAAAGGCGGGGGAAAAGGGGCGTTTATATTTCCGCTCCAGAGAGCTTTCCGTAAAAGCCATAGTGAAGTACGGTTTAGGATATGCTCCCGATGATTGGACACCTCTTACCTCGTATCTGAAAGGCGAGGGCTATACCGAAAACGAAATTGTGGCTGCAAACTTAGCCCGTACCGGAAGAAACGGCGGTATTTACGACAGCTTCCGCGACAGAGTTATTTTCCCCATAATTGATTTAAGGGGTAATGTGGTCGCTTTCGGAGGCCGAATTATCGACGGTGAGGAACCTAAGTACCTAAACAGCTCCGATACTCCCGTTTTTAAGAAAAGCAGAAACCTTTTTTCCATGAATTTTGCAAAACGATCCGATGAGCGGCGGCTGATTCTTGCGGAGGGATATATGGACGTTATCGCCGTAAATCAGGCAGGCTTTGAGAATGTGGTGGCGACTCTGGGAACTGCGCTTACCTCGGAGCAGGCAAGGCTTATGGCACAGTATGCGGACGAGGTGATTATTTCCTATGACTCGGACAATGCGGGTCAGAACGCCACTCACAGGGCGATAGATCTCCTTTCCCAAGCGGGAGTGAGAACGAGGATAATCAAGATGGAGGGCGCAAAGGATCCCGATGAATACATAAAGAAATTCGGCGCGCTGAGGTTTAAGCAGCTGCTTGATAACTCTGACGGCGCTATAAATTTCGAGCTTGCCAAGTGCGCCGAGGGACTGGATATTACCGCAGATACGGGCAGAGTGGAATATTTAAAGCGCTGTGCCAACGTTATTGCGGGGATAAGCTCCTCTATAGAGCGCGATATATATATTTCCCGCCTTGCCAAGGAACAGGATATTTCCAAGGACGCTATTTCCGAGCAGGTCAACAGGCAGATTAAAAGGACTTCAAGGAACAGCTATTCCAAGGAATGGAATGATATCCGCACGTTTTCCTCAGCCGTCAAGGAAGATCCCGAAGCTGTACGCCATCCCAAGGAGTACAGGGCGGAGAGAGGGATAATCGCGTATTTGGCACTTCATCCAGATGATCTTGAATACATCAAGGGGGAGCTTCTGCCCGATATGTTCGTAAGCGAATTTGACCGCAGGGTCTTTGTGAAGCTTACAGAGGGCATGGAAAAATCCCCAAATTTCGGTATAATGTCCCTGCAGGGTGAATTTTCTGCCGATGAAATGGGTAAAATAACCTCAATATTGTCATCAACAAAGGATATCGAGTTAAATCGCTGCGCTGCAGATGATTTTATAGAGGTTTTGAAGAGCTATTACAACAAGAGCCGAGAAACGCTGTCCCCATCGGAAATGTCCGATGAGCAGTTCAGACAGCTTGCCGACGCTATGAAAAATAAAAAAGGATAGGAAAAGAAGAGAGGATGGTAAAAATGAGTGCAGCTAACGATAAGGCTATGGAAACCTTGATGGAACAGGGGAAGCTTAACGGAAAGCTAACTACCACCGAGATAAACAACGTTATGGAAAAGCTTGATATGGACGTTGAGCGGATGGACAGCTTCTATGAAAACTGTCAGAATCTCAATATCGATATTATCGAGGATTACAATGCCGAAGAAGAGCTTGCCATAAACGACTATACCAGGCAGGAGGATATTGAGCTGAGCCTTATCTCGGACGGTATTTCCATTGATGACCCTGTTAAAATCTACCTCAAGGAAATAGGGCGCGTTCCTCTGCTTACGGCGGAGGAAGAAATCGAACTGGCTGAATGTATCTACAACGGTACACCCAGAAAGGCTAAATACAGAAAAAGAACGGACGTTGAAAGGAACGAGGACGGAACTGCCGTAAATCCCGAGGAGGATTTGGAGCTTGTAGAAAAGGAATATATCCCTACTCCGCAGCAGATGGCAGCATCAAAAAAGGCACAAAAGCGCCTTGTAGAGTCCAATTTGAGACTTGTTGTTTCCATTGCCAAGAGGTATGTGGGCAGAGGTATGCAGTTTTTGGATCTTATCCAAGAGGGCAATCTGGGACTGATAAAGGCGGTGCAGAAATTCGATCACTGCAAGGGCTTTAAGTTTTCCACCTATGCCACATGGTGGATAAGACAGGCGATTACAAGAGCAATTGCGGATCAGGCGAGAACTATCCGTATACCCGTTCATATGGTGGAAACCATTACTAAGGTGAAAAAGGCGTCAAGCCAGCTTCTCCACAAAAACGGAAGAGATCCCACTCCGGAGGAAATCTCCGAGGAGCTTAATATACCGGTTGAGCGTGTCCGTGAAATAATGCGGATAGCCCAAGACCCCGTATCCCTCGAAACACCTATCGGCGAGGAGGAGGACAGTCACTTAGGCGACTTTATTCCCGATGATGAGGCGCCCGCTCCTGCCGATGCGGCATCGCTTATCCTGCTTAAGGAGCAGCTTGGAGAGGTGCTTTCCACCCTTACGGAGCGTGAGGAAAAGGTGCTTAGACTGCGTTTCGGACTGGAGGACGGACGTTCAAGGACGCTTGAGGAGGTTGGAAAGGAATTTGACGTAACCAGGGAGCGTATAAGACAGATTGAAGCAAAGGCACTTAGAAAGCTGCGTCATCCCAGCAGAAGTAAAAAGGTTAAGGATTTTCTTGATTAATATTTTGAGAAACGGGGTATAGTATGTGCTTAACATTGGAAACTGATTATGCCGTGCGTATAGTCGGCTGCCTCACAACCGAGGGTCGGCGTGCGGATGCGAAATATATCGCCGAGCAGACGGGAGTTACGCTTAGATTTGCGCTGAAAATACTGCAGAAGCTTGTGGCGACGGAAATTGTGCGTTCTTTTAAGGGAATACAGGGAGGCTACGAGCTTGCAAGACATCCCTCTGAGATTACCCTGTATGATGTCGTTTCGGCAATTGAGGGAGATTACTATCTGAATAAATGTCATGACGAAAATTTTGTCTGTACCAACACCCAAAAGGGCTGCTGCGCTTTTAGGCAGGTTTTCACCAAGGTTTCGGAGCAGGTGCGCCTTGAGCTTTCCTCCCATAATTTTGAGGAGCTTGTGCGTGCCCGTGAAACCGATAAGGTTACATAGATAAGGTCAGGGCGAATTGTAAGACTTTGCTCTGTGCGGAAATAACAGCCGTGTAATTCTGAAATTTTTGTGAAATGTATTGATTTTTTTGCTGAGTGTGTTATAATTACAATTGTATGTGAATTTCGCAATATCTGTTGGGAGGAATAATTTTTCATGATTAATTCAATTGCTTTGACATTTTTAACGGCAGAAACTGCCGATACAAGCGCCGCATCTTCCGCATCGTCGGTATCCTTTATTGTTTCACTGGTGCTGATGATCGCCATTTTCTATTTCCTCATTATACGCCCTCAGAACAAAAAGGACAAGGAACAAAAGGCTATGCGCAATTCCCTGCGTATCGGTGATGAGGTTGTTACCATTGGAGGAATTATCGGTATTATAGTGCACCTTAACAGCGAAACCGAAACCATTCTTATCGAAACGGGAAGCGACAGAAGCCGTATCCGTATAAAGTCGTGGGCTATTTCCGAAAATCTTACCAAGCATGACGAACAGGATGAGATTTCTCAGAAAAAGAAGTCGAAGAAAAAGGACAAGATTGAGGAAGCCTCCGATACATCCGAGAAGTAAAATCTTATTACAAATGAATATTATTTCCCCCTGACGCATATATTTTATCGATAACCGATGCGGCAGGGGGATTTTTTATGAGAGTAAGCAGGGAAAAGGCGCAAAGGCGTGAAAATGTTATTACCTTCATTGCTGCGGTGCTGACCGGCTTCGGGGCGGTTTTTGCGGCTTCATTGCTTATGGCGGTTGTGGGGACTGTATTTGATTTATCGGACGCCGCTTTAAACGTAATGTCAACCATAGCTTTGGCGGCAGGCTGCTTTGCCTGCGCATTTGTGGCTGCCAACAGACGCAGGCGGCACGGATTGTCCACCGGCGCTGTTTGCGGGCTGTTGGTATTTGCGGCAGTTATTTTTGCCGGTGCGCTTACCTACAGCGTATTCTCCGTTGGCGGAGTTATCTCAAAGCTTATTATCATAATATGCGGCTCCTGCATTGGGGGAATTATCGGGGTTAATTCACGAAAATACGGGTAAATATCAGTACAATATATACAAATTTTCCGTAAATAATGCCGCTTGTTTGCTGATTTTAAACGAATAACAGTATATTAACACAAAATTTATTGAATTTTGACGTTTAATGTGCTACACTATATTATAGATTAGTTTAAGACTTGTCCTGTACAATGCAGGTGGGTTCTTAGGGGAGGATGTATTTATGAAGCATATTACCACAATCAACAAGGCTAACCTTAAGCAGACCGCTGCTAAGGGCGGCTGTGGCAGATGTCAGGCTTCCTGTCAGTCTGCTTGCAAAACTTCCTGCACAGTTGCTAATCAGAAGTGCGAGAAGTAAGGCTTTAGTGCCGCACAAGGCGGTTACACGCTGTCTTGTCAGGGGATGTCTCACAGCTAACACGAGCTGTTATTTGTGAGATGTTCCTGTTTTTTCATTATTTTCTGTAAATATGAAAGGCAGATGCTAATCTATGATACATAAGTACAAGCTTAATGGTTATAATATCGTTTTGGATGTTCACAGCGGCGGCGTTCATATTGTGGACGAGCTTACCTATGATATGCTTGACAACGTTGCACCGCCATTTGATGAGGAATGTCCCGCAGGCGTAGTGGAAAAGCTGTCAAGGTTTTATGATACCGATGATATTATATCAAGCTACGAGGAAATTAAGGAGCTTTATAGGGAGAAGATACTTTTTTCCGAGGATGATTACGAAAAATATGCTGATTTTGCCGTTGCCGCACCTGTAAAGGCAATGTGTCTGCTTATAGCGATGGACTGTAACTTGAGATGCGAATATTGCTTTGCGTCAACAGGCGATTACTCCTTAGGACGTAAGGTAATGAGCTTTGAAACGGGAAAAGCGGCACTGGATTTTCTCCTGGAAAATTCGGATGATCGCCGTAACCTGGAGGTTGACTTTTTCGGCGGCGAACCGCTTATGAACTGGAATGTGGTTAAACAGCTTGTGGAATACGGCAGATCCAGGGAAGAGGAATACGGCAAACGATTCCGCTTTACCATAACCACCAACGGTATGCTGCTGGACGATGAGAAAATGGACTTTATAAACAAGGAAATGTCCAATGTGGTTATGTCCATTGACGGCAGAAAGGAAGTAAACGACCGTGTACGCAAACGTGTGGACGGAACGGGCTGCTATGACCGAATTGTGGACAGATACTACCGTCTTGCCGAAAAGCGGGGATTTAAGGACTATTATGTAAGAGGTACATTTACTAAATATAATCTTGATTTTGCGGAGGACGTTTTCCATCTGCGGGATCTGGGCTTTGACCAAATATCCGTTGAACCGGTTGTCTGCGATTCCGGCGAGAAGTATGCCATAACCGAAAAGGAGCTGCCCGCAGTTTTCAAGGAGTATGAAAATCTTGCCGCACGCCTTATTGCCGAGGATGAAAGGGGTAAGCATTTTAACTTCTTCCACTTTATGCTTGACCTTGACCAGGGATCGTGTGCGATAAAGCGTTTGAGAGGTTGCAGCAGCGGAAACGAATATATAGCCGTTACTCCCGACGGAGATATATACCCATGTCACCAGTTTGTCGGAACAGAGGGCTATCTTATGGGCAATATCCATACAGGCGAGTTCAATAAGGAAATGAAGGCTGAATTTGCCAAGGCGCATATTTATAACAAGCCCGATTGCAAAAAGTGCTGGGCTAAGTTTTATTGCAGCGGCGGATGCAATGCCAATAATTACATATATACGGGAGATATACATACATCTCGCAAGCTTTCCTGCGAGATTGAGAAAAAGCGCCTTGAGTGTGCGATTATGATAAAGGCGGCACAGGCTCAGAGAGATGCTCAAATGCAGGAATAAACGGGTCAGAGGGAGAGAAAAGATTTGGCACGGAAGGATAAAAAGCATGAACAGAAAAAGACCGCAGCACTGCCCAATGCGTATATTGCAGGCAGCGGTATAGTTATTGACGAGCAGATTACCAAAACCCTTGAAAAGAACTATATGCCCTATGCTATGAGCGTAATAGTTTCCCGTGCGCTGCCGGAAATTGACGGCTTTAAGCCGTCACACCGCAAACTCCTTTACACCATGTACAAAATGGGACTGCTTAACGGTCCGAGGACAAAATCCGCAAACATTGTGGGACAGACAATGAAACTGAATCCTCACGGTGATGCTGCCATTTACGAAACTATGGTAAGACTTGCCAGAGGAAACGAGGCTCTGCTGCACCCATATGTTGACAGTAAGGGCAATTTCGGCAAGGCATATTCCAGAAATATGGCGTATGCCGCATCTCGTTATACCGAGGCGAAGCTT
>Ga0192269_1085_pt1 | contig 10720 bp, 7 predicted proteins | sample Koala_Koa24_B3_FD_131258 | JGI IMG/M metagenome (GOLD analysis project Ga0192269, IMG submission 131258) | Enriched cells from koala feces incubated with labeled cellulose particles, San Francisco Zoo, California, United States - Koala_Koa2-4_B3 ... | reverse complement strand
GCCGCATCCTCAGCCACTTCCCGATTAAATCCAACATCCAACAACAAATTCAGTTCTGTACTGCTTAACGCTTCCAACAGACTGGGATTGGTTCCACCTACTTCATGTCCGTGAAAATATCCGTAAGCATTTTCCCGAATCTTCATCAGGAGTTCCTGATCATAAACTGTGCCGACAAATTTGATTCTTTTGTCCTTTTTGAAATGAAGTCGTTCCTCCAGTTCCTGAAGAAATTTTTCGTTCACATTTGTGATGAGAGCAAAACTCCGCTCTGTCTTGCTTTTCATAAATTCGCGGATCATAGTCTCATAGTTGTTTTCCGGAACAAATCTGCCTACCACGAGATAATATCCCCTGGCAGTCAATCCTTTCTCTCTATACCAGGCAAGCAGCTTCGGATCATCATCTCCCAATTTACTTTTCCTTGTTTCTGCACCGTATGCGATGAATGTTGTCTGGGGATTGCGCCCATGGACTCCTTTTCCGTCATAGGTTTTATGTATGTACTTTTCTATGTTTATAGAATCACAAATCGCGAGATCGCAATACTTTACCATTCTCTGCTCGGACAATCTCCAGTATTTCCGAATCGGCTTGCTCCACTTCGCTCTCATCCATTCGTGACCGTCGGGATTTAAAAACAGTCGTCCTCCCAGCTTGTGGATTTCTTTGTAGTAATGTTTTATAAAAGGTCCGACTCTGCAAGCCATTATGTAGACAATCGGGTGGACAATTCCTTTTTCTTTTATACACTTGCAGCATGCCTGTAATGCAGCTACATCGTAATAAATCGCCTGTGCAGATCCGATCTCAGGGACATGTATTTTCACACAATAGGCATTGTGGTATATAAACTCCCCATCTGAAATCCGCGTAACACCCTCCAGAGTACTTTCGTCCATGCTGCCGCTACCGTTGGCTTTGCAAAAAACGTGGTATTGAATTTTTTTGTTATTCTGGTGATATTCCGTTAGCTTATTAATGAATGTCTCATATCCGCCATAACCTCCCAGACATTTGGCTCCTATCAGAAAGACATGCTGAATATCCCGCTGAGAATTTTCCACAACCATTAAAGCTCCTTTACATGGATCCCTTCCGTTTAAATACTACTAATACCGTCTTAAATAATATCTTTATATCCAGACTGATACTCCACTCCTGTATATATTTCGTATCCAGCCTCACGACTTCCTCAAAGTCTTCAATATCGCTTCTCCCGCTTACCTGCCACAGTCCTGTTATTCCAGGCTTAACTGCAAGTCTCGCTTTATGCCTTGTATCATATTCATTAACCTCTCTTATTAACGGTGGGCGTGTTCCCACCATAGACATTTCTCCTTTTAACACGTTCCAGAACTGTGGAAATTCATCGATACTGGTGGAGCGAATGAAATGCCCAATTCCATGTTTTGTACCATCCGGACCGCTTCCAATGATTCTAGGATCGTTTTCCATCTTGAACATCTGGCCTTTCATCTGGTTCTTTTCCATCAGTTCTGCTTTCCGCTCTTCTGCATCCTGATACATACTCCGGAATTTATAGAGTTTGAAGGTTCTGCCGTTTTTTCCAACACGTTCCTGACTGAAGAAGATCGGGCCTGGATCGGAAAAATAAATAGCTGGAGCCACAAACAGAAACAATATGCCTGTAATGAGCAATCCTGCGATACTTCCTACAATATCGATGGCTCGCTTAACAAAAGCCTGTCCGACGGTGATCAGCTTCAGGTAGCTGGTCATGACGCTCAGGCCTGCGATATCTTCCTCGTATCTAGCCCCGGCCAGTTCGTCTGACGACATGATTTCCAGATGAATTGTGATGCCCATCAGACTGCATTCTCGGATCAGATCCTGCGGCATGTCCTCTTTTCTGGGTACGCTGAAAAGGATTTCGTCCACCACAGTTTTTAACAGATAGTCGGTTAATGTTTCGACGTTGGCTACTACTGGAACGTTCCGAACGGAATCCACGTTCCTGGGGTTTTTCCCAGGATTTTGTCCAACCAGGACGATTCCTTTTACCTGAAAGTCCAGCATCTGTCCCTGGAACTGATCGAGGATGCGTTCGGCTCCTGCCTGATCTGTTACAAGTAAAAGGTATCGTGGATTTTTGGCAAGGCGATGGTGGATAAATTTCTTCCATATTGTCCGCTCCAGCCAAATCACTATGATAGATATGACCGCTGTATAAGCGATCACACCCCTGGACAGGGCGTCCAATGTTTTCAGGAAGAACATCAGAACCAGCATGACCGCCATTACGATGACGATATGCCGGATCACGGCAATCAGCTCTTTCATGTATCCCCGGCGCAGGATATTTTTGTATGCACTGTCAAAGGCTGATGCACAGATATGTACGAGCGCTATTATGATCATCAGACTTCTGTATATCTGTGATTCCCATATTTCCAGATCATTCAGTCTCAGGCAGTAAGCCAGCCACAGGGATAACAAAAAGCACACAAGATCAAGTATCATGAAGTCAATATGCTTGATAATGCTGCTTGGGTTCTTCTGGTACATATGTTAAAAATCTCCTGGATTATCTTAAGTTCTTTCAAAAAAATGAAAGCCCCTGAGTGGGGCTTGATTCTATCGCTCATCCCAATTATGCGTTCACCGGTTCAGCAACAGATGATACCGGCTCAGCCGACGCAAGTCCCGGTTTCCTGGTAGATCCAATCATATCCAGCATCTGGCACTGCTCTTTACTCAGCCTGCCTTTTTCCCGCGCTGCCCGCTGGCGGCGTACCCAGGCATTGAGCTGCTTGCCGCTTTTGCCGCAGTATTCCGGCGGTATTTTTTTCAGGCTTCCATGCGTTTTCGCATAGTCTACTGCATCCTGATACATCTGCAGCCACGCGCCCTGGCTTTTGTCTTGGCGCGATACCTGCTCCAGTGGAAGCGCGGAAAGCATGGCTTCCTGCTCCCGGCTGAGTTTTCCTAATTCCAGGTATTTCTTTTGCATGACGATCCATTTGCCGATCCAGACACCATCTACAACGGTGTCCTGCGGGATATCCAGGCTGCCTTTTTCCTGATACCACTGCTTTACCAGTTCGAGCCGTGTCACCCAGGTATCGGCCTGCCAGGTCATTCCAATGGCGTTCAGGCGCTGGATACGTTCTTCGGAAAGCCTGCCATTTTTGTACAGACTACGCTGCCGCTGAATCCAGGTGCCCAGATGGTAGCCATTTTCGGTGACATAATTTGCCGGGACAAGAATGTCTCCGTGCTTTTTGGGTTCTTCCGTTTTTCGTGGTGATTCTTCCGCTTTCCATGGTGTTTCACCATGTTATTCGGTAGTTCTTCCGTTTTTACTGGTGACGTTCAAAATCTACCGCTACTCCTGGTGTTTTCATCCCATCACCATGTTATTCGGTAGCTCTTCCGTTTTTTCTGGTGTATACCCTATGTAGGTATAAGGTCTCCGCTTAGCATTTCATCCTGAAATCTGCTCTCATTCATTTGTATTAACATCCTCCTGAAATACTGCCCATAGCCGCTTAACAGCTCTGTACCTGCCAATCGTTGGCGTCAGCGTATCGGACTCAGGATGGCCTATCAAGGCTATATAAACGCCTGCGGCGGCCTTGACAGACCATCCTGAATCCGATGTATATCAGCCAAGCGATTGACAGGATGATTTTGACACTCTGTGTCTTCAAGTAAATATGTTGCTTAAATATCTAGCCATAGCATTTTACCTATGCTATAACATTTGCGACCAAACAAAATCTTATACAGGAGGTAAAAAGTATGGCCAGATATGTAAGCAACAATCGTACCTATCAACTCCCGCCCGATGTCAAAATCAGATCAACCGTCGAGCATCCCGCTGAGAATCGTATTGATGTCTCTGTGATTCTTCCCAACAAACTGGAACGCACCTGTCCCTGTTGCGGCTCCCACCACTGCGTTATAAAGGACTCCGGCAAAGACAGGACCGTCAGACATGTTCCCTCTTCAAACCGCTCTGTTTTTATCACTTTTCATCAACGCCGTTTCCTTTGCAAAGAGTGCGGCACTTCCTACTATGAGCCTGTCGAATGGGTCCATGACCGGCTCCATATGACCAACACGCTTGTCGTGGACATCTGTCTCCAGCTGACCGAAATGCTCTCCGTTCAGGAAATCGCCAGAAAAGAACTGGTTCCCGATGATGTCGTCTTCAGTGTTTTCGATATCATCTCTTTCCGGCCACCCGAGGCCCTTCCGCATGTCATGTGCGTAGACGAATTTAAAGGCGATACTGGCGTCCGCGATCCGGAAACAAAGCGCTGGATCACCAATAAATTTCAATGCAACATCTCAGACGGTTCCGCCAAAGTACTCATTGATGTCCTGCCCATCATTACAAAGGAATATCTCATTGACTACTTCATGCGCTATTCCAAGGAGGAACGTTCCAAAGTGGAATACTTCTGTTGTGACATGCACTCAGGGTTCATGAGTGTTGCAAAAAAATGTTTCCCAAATGCTGTTATCTGTATTGACTCCTTCCACATAGTCAACCGCCTTAACGATGCGATGGACGATATCCGTCGGCGCATCCAGAATGAACTGGAAGAGGCGGAGGATTCTGACGGCTGCGTCAAATACCTCAAGGATTCTTCCTATATCCTCAAGACAAAGGAAGCCAACAAAGCCAGCAACTGGGGCACACAGTACACTAAAAAGCAGGCGCGGCTTGAAAATATCCTGGATCTTTACCCCGACATCTGCGAGATGTATGACCGCCTCCAGGAGTATCTCGCGATTATCGATATGGATTCGTATGCCCACAAGCGCGTACAGTTCACTGACTGGCTGTATCGTGCAACATCATCTGAGGTTCCTGAAATATTGTCAGCTGCCAACACCCTGCAGCACTGGCGCGGCTATATCCAGAACACATGGAAGAGCGGTCATACGAATGGCATCGCGGAAGGCCTGAACAATAAGATCAAAGTGTACAAGCGTATTTCCTATGGTCTGCGCAGCTTTGAGAATCTCCGCAAGCGTCTCCTGCTCGTCTGTGGCACTATCCATCTTGACCACTCACCTGCCAGCACCTTTAATCAGATACTCAGTGAAAAGAAAGGAGTCATCGAATTATGAATACTGCTAATGACCATCTTCCAATGAATCCTGACGAATGCATCCATGTCCCTCATATTCGTTGTGCACATGCTGAATGTCCATGTGACCGGGCACGTTTCTGTGACATCTGGATGGAATACCAGATAGCTATGGTTTCACTCCATGATTCTGAAGAACTCTCCCATGGAAACTGGCATGAAATCACATATCTACGAAACTATATAGACTACCTTGAAGGACTTCTACATAGTCACGGCATCCATTATTACGATGAATATGAAGCTCAGGAGCATTGTTAACCATCCATGCGTTGTGTTACAGTCTTATTTAATTTGTCTTGTGAAAGGAGGTGAGATACTTCAAAAAATCCCACTCAAAAAGGACCATCCCGGTCCTTTCAATCGCCATCAGGTGAACGTGCATTCGATTGTAATAACTCCAATTTTCTCATTTTTCTAAGCCTCTCTATCGTCAGGTTAGCGGTAGCATGCCCTTTTTTAGACTTTACAGAATTGAAACAGCCAGTTTTCCTTGTAGTTAAGCCATTTTCTCTTAAAAATCACCATGTTTTACGGTAGAGCCGCTTTTTGAAATACGCTTCCGCTGCCCGAAAGCCTTCCATCCATTTGCTCTCACCGCGGCTCTTCCAGGTCATCCCAATGGCATCCAGGCGGCTGATCTGCTCTGGTGTGAGCGGTGTTCCTTTGATGTTCCCTGCGCGAAGGGAACGGAGTCTGGTGATCCAGGCACCAAGCCGGATCCCGTCCCTGGTTACGTAGCCGGACGGCACGTTAAGGCTTCTGTGTTCCTGATAGTAATCATATGCAGCCGCATAGCTTTGCTCCCAGTAATAATCCAGCACGTCCCAAACCATGCCCAGGTCGTTCAGCTGCTGTATGCGCTCTGGCGTTAAGTATTTCTGGTGCGCCCCTGCGTTCTCCCATGCCCGGATGTTGGCCAGCCAGGCGCCCAGGGCGACGCCATCCTCATCGACATATTTTTTTGGTGCATTCAGGTCTCCATGGGTTTCTCTGTATTTTTTTGCCGCCGCGTAATTCTTTGCCCAGGTCAGATCGGTCGAGGTATCCCAGACCATGCCGATCGATTCGAGCTTACGGATGCGTTCTTCGGACAGGCTGCCGCGCATGCTCCCTTTGCGAATCGCCCTCTGGTTGCTAATCCAGTTGCCCAGCGCATACCCGTCCGAAGTAATATATTTGGCCGGCATTTCCAGGCTGCCATTTTCCTGATAATAGTTTTTAGCCTGTTCGAACATCAGATCCCAGGAGGCGGTCAGAGTCTCATTCAACTTTTCGAACAGAATGCGGCAATCATGCACTTCATCGGTTATCCGAAAATGCTCGTTTACAATGCATTCGCTTTCGCCAAGGCTGCGGTAATAAGAGGTGACCAGCTGCATTTCCTCTTCGACAGCGCCTATGCTCCAAATAGATTCCACGTTTGACACAATGTCAAAGATAACGGCATTTTTCTTCTTGCTGGCAGACAGCGCACGGCCGATCTGCTGTTTGTATATGATCGGAGAAACGGTCGGGCGCAGCAGGATGACGCCGCTGATATCTTCGACATGTACTCCCTCGTTTAAAGCATCAATACAGTAAAGAAGACGCAGATGGCTATTATCCTGATCTTTCCGAAAATCGTCAAATGCCTGGCTTGCTCCCGGATCGCTGGTATAGACAGAATAAACATGCGGATGCCGGTCTACCTTTGCAAACCATTCCATATGCTTCATCATCTCATCCATGTGTTCTTTGTTGGAACAGAACACGATGTATTTCCCCGTCCGCTCTGTCATATGTTTGTCAAAAATGACATCCAGTCCATCCGCCATACCCAGTGCGCGGCGCAGCTCCTGCAGATAACGCTCGCATTCGTCACGGACAGGCTTGCTTCTGGTTTGACGGACACGTTTTTCGTATTTTTCTATGCCCTGCTGCCAGGAATAGACCGAAAGCACGTATTTCGGAGGATTCAATATACCGCGGACAAGTGCCTCACCCAGAGTCATTTCAGAAGCAACATTCCCATCAAATAGTTCGTCTGCCATATCCCTCTGGTTGTCCAGGTAACGGATGTTCGTAGCAGACAATCCAAGGATGGGCGTATCTGGAAATGAGGACAGCAGCCGCTGTACTCCCTGTCCCCACTGCCGGGCGCCGCAGCGGTGAAATTCGTCCAGGATGATATAAGAAGGACGATTTCCCGCACAGATGTCCGAAATCTCTTCTGCATCCAAAAGCATGAGCTTTACGTAGGTGCAGAATGTGATATTCTGCGGTGTTTCCTGGTCGGCGTCAATTGCTGCTTTTAAGTTTTCCAGCTGTGTTCGAAAGATGTATTCGGACGGAGAAAGCCAGAGGACAGCCTGTTCCGGATGATCCGCGCAAAGCCGGAAACCGATGAAGGACTTGCCGGTTCCGGTGGGATGTACGATCGCCGCTTTTCCAGTCTGCTTCATTCGCTCTACCGCAGCGTCATACGCGGCTTTGTTATGATCGTATAGTGGAATCGCCATGCTTCTCACCCCATCATCCGCCAGCTTTTCGTAATCGTTTAAAACCATCCAGAGCCTGCAGCCTTCTGTTCTGAATCGTTTTGTGCTCTATTCTGCCCAGCGTATAGCTTCGCCATGCCGCCCTGCTTCAGCGCGGTTCTCTGGCTTGCTATAACATCCGGTATTGGCAGCAGCGACGGAGCGACATGCCGCGAATATCCGGAATTTATGAGTTCAATCTGTACATCTTGGCCATTTCAGGATAAAATGACACAGTATGTGCCACACACTGGCAGGATGGCTTTGACAGGGCAACCACCCGTATGCAAGTGCTCCTTTAGTACGGCATTAAGGGAGTAGTTTTTTCATCAGAAAAATACGGTATAATCCCTTAACACGGATGAATTCTACATCACAATGTTCTGTCTGTCAAGATATGCAGGGAAAATTACTTTTGTTACAGGTCACACCCTAGCCAGAGTAGATGAAGCTAAAAGCCACGCCAAGTAGCTCCTCTGTGAAGGGGAGATGTAGATTGACGTTTTATGCATCGGTCGAAAGATGATTCCCGGATGGTTACGGGAATCATCCTTCTCAACCGTCACATTGTATTTTTTTTCGGGGTTTCCCGTTGGAATACCTGCTGAACCATCTCGTAAATGTTTTCACCGGATGACTTTGCCGTCTGCAAAACTCCCATTGCAGCGCAGTATTCCTCCGCACTATGCCCTGTCCCACCGCGAAATGTCCCGGAGTTTACCATATGCCGCTTGACCTGCCGCCCGCATCGTTCTGCTTCATTATTCGTAAAATCCACTTCCGGGCGCCGCAGGAACAGGAGAACCGAATCTTTATACTCACGAAATTCCTTTGCAAGGTTATAGCCTTTCCGGTAGCAATCGGATGGCGGATTGTCATGGTATTCCTGGTCTGCAAGATCCAGTAGCTTATCATACTCTTTTTCAAACGCATCGATCTGCTCAGACGTTAGAATGCGCCCCTGTGCTTCCCTTGTCCGGTTTATTTCCTGCAGGTGGCTATGCATCTTCCCATGCCATGTCAGATCCGGCTCATTTTCCATTGCACCTTTTAAATAGCGCAGATGGTGGGCGTTGCATTCCTGGTGCTCGCTTCCATAATGATACATGGTTTTATCATGGTCATGGATAAGCGTGTTTTGAAAGAATTCCACCGGCGTTCCTTTGAATGCGGCATCCCCTTTTTTATCCCTGTAAAAATAGAGCGTTTCGGTCCCGTTCGTGCATACAACGATATTTTTGAGTATCCCATTCAGACGTGCTGTAGTCAGGTCTGTATGCATAACTTCCGAAGTTACAAGCGTCGCAAAAATCTCTTTCTGTTCCTGTTCGCTTTTTTGCGCGAATTCTTTGTTCATGTGGTTGATCATTCCCCTGGAGGCTTTGATTTCCCCACCGGTCATTTCGCACAGGAATTCGCTGATTTTAGCCTCGGATACGTTCAGATGGTTCTTCATCAGGAAAATAAATGCTTTCACGCTCTCGTCATAATTAACTTCCAGCTGGATATTTGACGGGAATGGCACATGGTATCTGGCACCTGTTTTTCGGTTCCTGTATACATAAGCATAATAATCGTCCACCTTTACGGTCAGGGTGATCCCTACAGCCTGCTTATGGACGATTCCATGTTCCCCTTTTATGCGGTAATAATCCGGGTTTTCTGTGATTTCCGGCGGCGCAGGGAGAAATACAGAATCCCCGTTCACCTTATGCTGCTTCCGGCAGTATCCTTCATGCCCTGGCTGGCCGCCCGGATTTTTCCCGGATTTTTCCCTGCTGTTGGGCACTTTCCCACGAAATGGAACCTGGGAGGAGGGCCTGGATGAATTCTCAAAATTCTGGTTGACCTGTTCCGTCAGTTTCTGGTTTTTTTCTTTTTCCTCCTGAACCTGCGCCCTCGTGTCGACCAACTCATTGCTTTTATCCCGGAGCTTCTTCTTCTGCTTTTGAAGTTCTTGTCTCATTTCCCCGATAAGCGAATCCTTGGCGGCCAGTTTCCGGGCGCAGTCGTCCTGGACATCCTGAAGCACCTGAAACCACATGTCAAGAAATTCTCTCATTTCTTTTTCGTGAGATGCCAGCTTTTTTTCATACTGTCTCAGTTGTTTTTCGTAGTATCGCTGCATTCTTTTTCTGCCGCGGATCAGCTTTACATAAATACTTCCATTCCTGAAATTCTGATTCTCCCGTTCAAGGGCTTTATTGCGATACTGTAAGGACGCTATCACATCACGCTGCACCATAAATGATATTCCTCCGGGTAAATATGAGTTAAATTCAGTCAGCGATGCAATTCCCTGCCATCTGATAAATAGAAAAAAGGGCCTTATTCAGCCGCCGGTTGGCAGCCTGCAGGTCTTTATTTTCCTGTTCAAGGCGTGTTATGGATTCCTCCGCTGATTTTAAAGAGGAAGAACATTCCCTGTACAGGGCTTCATAATCAATGGAACCATCAGAAGCAGCTTCAGGTTTGGCTGTATCTTCTTTTTTAGGACGGCCACGTTTTCCTTTTGTCTGGATGATTTCGCCCGTTTCCGGATCTACCCTTCCAAGATATTTTCGGACAGGGCGGGACTGTTTTTTCTCCGGATCCCACTGTGCCGTGGATTCGTAGGCGTATGTAACGCCTGACTGGTTTTTGTACTTGACGATTGCCATTTTTGTTACCTCCTTATCTAGGCATACCCTATTATAACATATGCCTAGATAAAAGTCAATAATAAATAGGCATATTTATATACAAAATTATATGCCTATTTACGAAGATTTTTGTGCAGTTTTTAAGGGCTTCAATTTAGTTCTTAAATCCGTTTCAGTAAGTCCTGGCTAGGGTGTGACCTGTAACTCCTGTTTTTTTCTCACTCAAATTCCTCACAATCAGGGTATTGTATGAGAAATCCTTTCTCTTGGGTTATGTACGGCATGATATTTTCGTCTGTTTCGTTAATTCCCTGTACACTTATCACAAACATCCAATCATCGCCAAAGTCATAGTGTAAAGAAAATTTCTGCCCTTTTACAAGCTGGAGCCGGTCTATCTTTTCTTTTGTTGATTCCTGATATTCCGTATCCG
>Ga0192269_1084_pt1 | contig 10757 bp, 3 predicted proteins | sample Koala_Koa24_B3_FD_131258 | JGI IMG/M metagenome (GOLD analysis project Ga0192269, IMG submission 131258) | Enriched cells from koala feces incubated with labeled cellulose particles, San Francisco Zoo, California, United States - Koala_Koa2-4_B3 ... | reverse complement strand
GAATAGGGCGATAAGTTGTATGTCATAGACCCGAAACCGAGTGACCTAGCCATGTCCAGGCTGAAGTGGAGGTAAAGCTCCATGGAGGGCCGATTTTAGCTCCGTTGAAAAGGCGGCGGATGAGGTGTGGCTAGCGGAGAAATTCCAATCGAGCTCGGAGATAGCTGGTTCTCCCCGAAATAGCTTTAGGGCTAGCGTTGCAGAAGATTACCGGAGGTAAAGCACTGAATGGGTAAGGGGGTGAGAGCTTACCAAGCCCTATCAAACTAAGAATGCCGGAAAATTGATCTGCGGCAGTCAGACTGTGTGAGATAAGTTTCATAGTCGAAAGGGAAACAGCCCAGATCCACAGCTAAGGTCCCCAAGTATATTTAAGTGGGAAAGGATGTGGGGTTGCGAAAACAATCGGGATGTTGGCTTAGAAGCAGCCAAACATTAAAAGAGTGCGTAATAGCTCACCGATCGAGTGACCCTGCGCCGAAAATTCAACGGGGCTAAAATATACACCGAAGCTTGGGCTGCTAGAGGCAAGAAATGAGAGGCAAGAGGCAAGAGAGATGGAAGAAGAATGATACAGAGTTACAGAGATTTAGATGTATACCAACGTTCATACAGAGCGGCAATAAGCGTGTATCGAATGACATCTCGATTACCAAGAGAAGAATTGTATGGACTGACGAGTCAGTTGAAAAGGGCATCTACGAGTATACCGTTGAACATAGCTGAAGGGTATGCGAAACGAGTGAATGTGGATGAGTTTAAGAGATTTCTGCTGATGGCGATAGGTTCATGTGATGAGATGAAGGTTCTTATGGATATTTGTAAGGACTTGAGCTTTATAAACGAAGCGGCACATAAGAGGTATGAGCAGGGGTACGATGAGATAGGACGAATGCTCATGGCACTGCGTGAGCGATGGGAATAAAGTCTTGCATCTTGCATCTGATTTCTTGTTTCTAGCAGGGTAGGAGAGCGTCGTGTAGAAGGAGAAGTCATAGCGGAAGCGATGGTGGATGATACACGAGAGAGAATGCCGGAATGAGTAGCGAGAATTATGTGAGAATCATAATGGCCGAAAGTCTAAGGTTTTAGGAGGAAGGTTCGTCCGCTCCTAGTAAGCCGGGAGCTAAGGCGAGGCCGAAAGGCGTAGCCGATGCACATACGGTAGAAAATCCGTAGCCTCTGAAGTATTTAAGCAGAAGGACACTGAAGAAGTGGTGAAGCCGGGCGATGGTTGACCCGGTCGAAAGGGACTGAAAGATAGTAGGGAAGTCACCATGGAAGCAGGCGAGAAAAGTTCTGTGTATATACAAAGAGCCCGTACCGCAAACCGACACAGGTAGACAGGAAGAGGATTCTAAGGCCAACGGGAGAAGGGTTGTTAAGGAACTCGGCAAGTTGACCCCGTAACTTCGGAATAAGGGGTGCTCCTGAAGAAGGAGCCGCAGAGAATAGGCCCAGGCAACTGTTTAGCAAAAACACAGCTCTATGCTAAATCGAAAGATGACGTATATGGGGTGACACCTGCCCGGTGCCGGAAGGTTAAGAGGAGAAGTGAGAGCTTTGAATTGAAGCCCCGGTAAACGGCGGCCGTAACTATAACGGTCCTAAGGTAGCGAAATTCCTTGTCAGGTAAGTTCTGACCCGCACGAATGGTGTAATGATCTGGGCACTGTCTCAACAACCCGCCCGGCGAAATTGTAGTATCGGTGAAGATGCCGGTTACCCGCGACTAGACGGAAAGACCCCATGGAGCTTTACTGCAGCTTAATGTTGAATTTCGGTATTTCATGTACAGGATAGGTGGGAGACTAAGAAGCAAGTGCGTCAGCATTTGTGGAGTCGACGTTGGGATACCACTCTTGAGATGCTGGAATTCTAACCTGCGGCTTTGAAACAAGTCGGGGGACATCGTTAGGCGGGCAGTTTGACTGGGGCGGTCACCTCCAAAAGAGTAACGGAGGCGCTCAAAGGTTAGCTCAGCATGGATGGAAACCATGCAAGTGAGTGTAAACGCAAAAGCTAGCCTGACTGCGAGACTGACGGGTCGAGCAGGAACGAAAGTTGGAGTTAGTGATCCGGCGGTATGTGAGTGGAAATGCCGTCGCTCAACGGATAAAAGCTACCCTGGGGATAACAGGCTGATCTCCCCCAAGAGTCCACATCGACGGGGAGGTTTGGCACCTCGATGTCGGCTCATCGCATCCTGGGGCTGAATTCGGTCCCAAGGGTTTGGCTGTTCGCCAATTAAAGCGGTACGCGAGCTGGGTTCAGAACGTCGTGAGACAGTTCGGTCCCTATCTGTCGTGGGCGAAGGATATTTGAAAGGAGCTGTCCCTAGTACGAGAGGACCGGGATGGACGCACCACTGGTGAACCGGTTGTCATGCCAATGGCACGGCCGGGCAGCTAAGTGCGGAACGGATAAACGCTGAAAGCATCTAAGCGTGAAACCGCCCTTAAGATAAGATATCCCATCTGAAAAGAGTAAGACCCCTCAAGGACTATGAGGTAGATAGGCCTAGGGTGTAAGCACGGTGACGTGTTCAGCCCGGAGGTACTAATCGGTCGAGGACTTGACCTGCTTTTCTTTATTCTTGCTTTTCTCCTTTGCTTTGTTCAATTTTGAGGATGCTTTAGAGTCCTCAACACTGCACCATTAGCTCAGTTGGTAGAGCAACTGACTCTTAATCAGTGGGTCCCGGGTTCGAGTCCCTGATGGTGCACCAAAAGGCCCGTTGGTCAAGTGGTTAAGACTCCGCCCTCTCACGGCGGCTTCAGGAGTTCGAATCTCCTACGGGTCACCAAAGAGAACGGGTTAAAACCGTTTTCACGGGAAAAGTCGGTACAAATAGCTATGAGGATCCACCTGTTCCCATTCCGAACACAGAAGTTAAGCTCATAAACGCCGAAAATACTTGGCTGGTGACGGCCCGGGAAGATAGGTCTGCGCCGACATCCTGTTTTTTATTATATTCCTCCGTAGCTCAGTCGGTAGTAGCACCTGACTGTTAATCAGGGTGTCGCTGGTTCGAGTCCAGCCGGGGGAGCCAAGAAAAAAATCCCGCAAACAAAGCGTTTGCGGGATTTTTTTGTTTGATGAAAATTTGTGAAAATAGGGGGATTAACGGTGGTGTACTGCTAAATCAAAGACTAATCCTATTTAATATTCGGAAAATGAGAATACTTTACTTTCTGACCAGTCTTTCTTCGTCTGTTTTTTTAGCTGTTTTGACGATTTTTTCAAGAACCAGTCTACTTTTACTTGACACATGCCAACACCGCACAAAGTAGGGCGATTTACATTTACCGTCGGACAGGCGGCGGTGTGGGAAAATTTTGGTGTGAAAAGTGCAATTTATACAAATTCAGGACTTAAATTTTTATAAGATTAGTTTGCATTCTTATCGCAAACCAATTGATTTTTGTTAGGAACTATGGTAAAATAGTAACACGGATATCTTATACGTGCTATTAAAAGCGCTTGGAAATAATTAGAAATAAATACATACAGAAAGGTAAGATGAACAATGACCAAGATTAAAAAGACGCCATTAATGCGAATACTCGCAGTGCTGACAGCCGTACTGTTGGCTATTTTGGTGTTGCCGGAGGTTGCACTTGTGGCTTCGGCGGATACTATAACAATTGGAAGCACCACCTATGATGTTATTGGCACAAATACAAGTGCATTGACTATAACAAGCGTAAGTCTGAAGGATGGTGTTATGGAAACTTTGGATAGCTCAAGCAGCTTGAGCGATGGTGACGTGATATTTATTGACATTCAGTTTGAGATAGACAATATGTCTGCGGGTCAGGTCAACGAAAGCACCGGCGAAACTGTTACGGCTGTTACCGTTTACAGAGCGGAGGTGGACCAGACAAATATTGATTTGGCATCGTATGACTGGCAGTCTTTTATAGACGGATCGAAAACAGGCAATTGGCGTTTTGTTACCAAAAACGGCGTAACGTACTTGGAGGTTATTGTAACCTCCACGGGTAATAGCAGCGATATCAAGGGAGGTATGGAGCTGACCGGCACTGTTTCCGCTATAGATTGGAGCAATAACACCGGAAGCTACTCTACAATAGAGCTTGGCTTCGGCACAGCTTCCGTTAGCGTACAGTATAATAACCCCGGCAGCTTGACGGTAGAAAAGTCGGCAAACGGTCAGGCTTCATACAATGATACCGATAAAACCTATACACAGGAATGGACTGTTACACTTACACCAAGCTCAACGGGATATGTAAACGTTGAGAACTTCTCCGATTCGTCCACACCGAGTGGAACGCTTAGCGGTGTTATAACTCTGAATGTAAACGGAACAGAAACAACCCATAGTTCTTTTGCGGATCTTACGACCTATTTGAGTTCCCTTTATTTAACCGGCAGCGATTCTGTAACGGTAACCTACTCTACAACCTACAGTGCGGCGGGTGTTGCGGCAAATTTCAGCGCAACCAATACGGCGGAGGTCACCTACAATGACGGTACTACGGCTGCGGACAATGCAAGCCTGAATGCAACCGTTCCCTCTGTTTCAAAGACATCTTCAACCGACAATACTAATAACACCATTACATATACTATAACATATACATGGGACGAATTTACGGGCACTGCGGCAACAGATGCATCTTACATAACCAATGTCAGCGATACTATGACCATGAATAGAAACAGTGTGTACAGCGAAAGTATTAGTATACCGGATTTGACAAGCGGCTCATGGACTTGGAATGGTAGTACATATACATGGACATACACCTACACCTATACGCCCTCGGATGAACAACTTATATATTTTTCCCAATATACTAATGATATATCTGTGGATATAAATGGCCACACAGTTACCGATTCTAACACATCCGATTGGCTTAGCAGAGATTATATTTCAAAGAGCGGTATATATGATTCAACAGACAACACTATTACTTGGACTGTAACCTTTACCGTTCCTTATGCTATGTACCTTTCGGATGTTACTATATACGACACCGGCAGTGCGGGTACATACAACAGCGGCTCGGCTTCCGCTACGCTTAGCGGCAGCGCAAGTGCTAATTTAACAGTAACAGGCGACGGTTCGACCTTTACTTTCTCCGGGTACAGCGGTCAGCTGTCTAAGGGCGATGTTATTACCCTTACCTATACGACCACGGTTACCGACCCGTCACAAACATCTTCGACTATAACCTACAGAAATACGGCAATGCCCTCTTTCCCTGTTCCGACAAGCTGGCCGTCTCCGAGCCAGTCGGAAACTGCGAGCATATCGGTAGCAAGCACATCAAACGACATACTTGCAAAGGTGGGTGAAACATGGGGATATCAGGACGGAGTTAATTTTACACTGACTGTAGATACAAACACCCTTACAACCGGCGATACGGTAACTATTACCGATCAGCTGAGTATTCCCACAACAGATTCTAACGGCAATACAAACTATCTTTACGTGGCATGGCAGAACTGTGTGGCTGATCATGGCGATGACTATTCAGAAGCTTTTGGATTGACAGTCACTTCCTTGTCCGGAGGAACTGTAACTGCGAGCAGTATATCCTCAACCGGTGAAATAATCTTTACTGTTGATGACATTGTGCAGGGCACAAGCGTTTCAATTGGATATACTATAACTTTCAGCAACCTGCTTAAATCATATATATACGCAGCGTATGACGATGCGATTGCTAACGGTGTAGTAAACCCCGGATTTGCTGTTTATAACACTGCAACGGCAGAAGTAAATGGCACTTCCTATAACACAGAGGGAGCAATATCTACCACATATTACAATTACCCCACGCCGACTGATGAGCTTGAAAAAACAGCAGTCTACAAGACTGACGGAACTCAAAGCGGCTATGATTATGTGGAGGTAGAGAACGATACTGTAGTATATACGCTGAAAGTAAATGAGGATGGATATATCCTCAATGGCGGTAATTCCCTGACCCTTACCGATACCCTTGGCTCCGGTCTTGCCCTCTGGGATGAATCCAGTGTTCAGACTGCTAACACTAATGGAACCTTGGCAAGCTATTCGTATCAATATGCGCAGTATTGGCCTGCATATGATAGCTACTCAGCTGAGAAGGCTACGGTTTCTCCGATGTCCAATGTTTTAGTATTTGAAGTAACGCAAAAAAAGGCAGCGAGCATGACTTATTCTGTAACCTCCTATGAACTTCTTGAGGAGGGTGTTGATTACACCTATACCTATGATACATCCACTAATACAATTACATTTAACGTTCCCGATGGTAAATCCCTTGTAATAGTTTACTACTGCGAAGTTAAGGTGAGTTCGGGAAGATATTTAAACGGTGAGCTTTCCAACTCGGCAACGCTGACCGGCAGCAACTCCACAAGCGTGGGCTCGGGCGATGTAACCTATACGGTTTCCTATAGGGGTACATCAAGACTTTCCGGCGTTCATAACTACCTTGTTGTAAACAAGCAAAGCAGTATAGGCGCCCAGTCTATTTACGGTGCTACCTTTAGCGTGACGCCGGTTGATGAAAACGGCAATGCAACCGAAAGTGCTTCGACCTTTACGGTTACGGAGGATTCAAATACCGTTACGCTTAATTCCGACACCTACTACAAGCTGGAGGAGGTTTCAGCACCTGACGGATATACATTGAGCGACGCGGTTTACTACATCTACTTCCAGTCACAGACTGCACCATCGGTTAGTACAATAAACGGCACAGCAGTGCAGGTTTACAATTCTGCATCAAATAATAACTACGCAACACTTACAAGTATTTCTATAAGCATGGCAGCCAGTGCAGAACTGGAAATAACCGCATCAAACGGTGGCTCTCTTTCCGATAGCAATTTCGGCACTTCATCATATAATTACACAGCTAATGTTACATCGAGTACAAGTGCAACCGTTACCTACGGTAATGCTTCATGGTCTTTGATACTCCAGAATCTGACCGCGGGTACTTACACGCTGACAAGCGGCAGTGAAATCTGTACGATAGTTGTGGCAACAAACGGCACTGTTACTCTCAGCGGAACTACCAGTGGTTCCTATCTGACCAACGTGTCTATCGAATCGGTCAGCGGTGTGCAGGCTGTCAGCAACACACCTAACAACAATCTCACCATCACCAAACTGGGCAAGGTGGGTAACAACGCCGCTACCGCCCTTTCCGGTGCAACATTCACCCTTACATCCACAAGCAGCACTATTGACCTTACAAACGTGGTTGTATATGACGGCACTACTTACACGACTATAGGCGATGGTACTTCTACTATTACCTCTTACACATTCACCACCAACGGCAACGACCTTGTACTGTACGGCTTGCCTGACGGCGATTATACACTGACCGAGGACAGCGCACCGAACGGGTATACAGCGGTTGATCCGATTACATTTAATGTTAGCGGCAGCGCAATAGCGCAGACTAATGCTACTGTGACTAATGTTGAGTATAGCAATAACACGTTTACTATTACGAATGTGTCGGGTACGCAGACAGCGGAAATAGTAGTAAGCAAGATAGACGACAGCGGAAGCAATCTTGCAGGAGCAGAGTTTACGCTTACTGCAACAAGCGGCGGTCAGGCTGTAGACCTTAGCGGTGTAACCGTAACCAATGCGGCTTCGTCTTCTTACAGCAATTATACAGTAACGTTTACCACAGGAACAAGTGATATAACATTGACGGGCTTGCCTGACGGTACATACACACTGACTGAAAGTGCGATGAGCGGGTATACAACAGTAGACCCCGTAACGTTCACAGTGTCAAGCAGTGTAGTTACCTACAACAGTACGATAACCAATGTTGTCTACAATAACGGTACATTTACGATAACCAATGTGGCAATACCTGTGCAAACCGCAAGCATCACCATAAGAAAATCCTACGAAGATGCTGCGGGAAATGCGCTGTCCGACAGCGAAGCATCCGCTCTTGAAGCAACCTTTACCCTTATATCGGATAGCACAACATCAACTCCATCGTATAGCGAAACCATCACCATTACCGGAAACAGCACGGGAACGTTTGATAATTTGGACTACAACGGAACATATATCCTGTCCGAAGCTTCCCTCACCGGCTACACAGCTACATCGCCATCGGGCTTCCCGCTGACGTTGAACATTACGTCCGGTGTTCTGGGTAACGGATTTTCAAACAACACGGTTTATGTCACTAATACCGCAACCACCACCACAACAACCAACACCGTAACCGTAAGCAAGCGCGACATGAGCAATGCGGTAATAAATACCACTGACGGCTCTGTTGCTGCGTTCACAATTACCGGTACAGGTTTGGACGGCGTTACAATTGAGGTTGACGGTACAACGAATACTATTTCGGGTACGTCCTACACCTTCTCCGGAACAGATGCGATCTTCACCGACCTGCCCAACGGCACCTACACCCTCACCGAGGTTGCGGCGCCCACAGGCTACGAGGTTGTAAGCACATTTACCTTTACCGTTACCGACGGAGTTGTCACCGTTAATTCAAGCACAACCACCGGTGATGTTAAGGTAAACGGCACTCAGATAATCGTTATGGATGAAGTAACAGCTTCTACCGGCAGCGGTACGAGCTCAACCACTACTACTACAGCGACATCCGTAACAAGTGATACCACTTCTGCTACAACTTCCATAGTGACAACCGTAACTACAATTAAGCCTTACACCGAGCCAGGCTGGGCTCAGAGCTTCTGGGCGATTGCAACTGCCCATACAACGGCGGAAGCGGTAACTATCCCCGAGATCTCCGAGGAGAACCCCGCAGACTTGGTTTCTGAAACCGTTGATGCTGGCGCAGGAATCCACAGTGACTCCGAGGAAAGCCTTATCGATGAGTCCTCGCCTGTTACAACCGTGGCGGTAGGCTCTCTCGCAGCTGCCCTTTCCGCACTGGTTATGGTGCTCTGCAGAAAATTCGGCAAAAAGACACAAAAAGGCGCACATTCTAAGTAAATAGCATAATTTAGCACCGCCCTGTCGCTTTCATACGGCAGGGCGGTGTTTTATTTGCTTTTTTAGGAAAATGGTTTTAGGGTGACGCGTTTGTATGAAACAATTAACCCAAACTACTTGTCATTAAACTGCTTGTCACTGCATATACTTTAGCAAAATAAGATTGTGGCTATAGGTCATATAAATTTGTGAGGAGTGTTATGCAATGAGTGAAAGCCAAAGCCGATCAGGCAGGAAAAATGGCAAGGGCATTTTTATAGTAATAGCCCTCGCCGTATTGGGTTTGTTGGGGTATTTTGTCCTAATCGCCAAGGATGACGCCGAAACCGAAAAGCTGCTTACCTTTGAAAGTGCCCCCGAAAGAGTGGCATTTCTCAACGAAAACGGCTATATCGTTCAGCCCGACCCCGAGAGAAAAACCGTCACTATTCCCGCCGAATTTAATTCCGCTTACGAGGAATATAACGAAATTCAGCTGAAGCAGGGCTTTGACCTTGTTCCTTATAAGGGCTGTGAGGTGACTCTGTACAGCTACAGCGTGCTGAATTACCCCGATTACCCCGAAAATATCACCGCAAATCTTCTCTTTGACGGCAAGCTGCTTATAGGCGGTGATATTACATATAACGACAGTGAAAACGGCTTTACCGTTCCCCTTATTTCCACAACAATTCAAGAGCTTCTGAAAGATAATATAAGCACTTCATCTGCATCCGAGGCTGCCGTCACCGAAACTGAATCGGACACAGCCGTAACAACGTCCGATATTACCGTTACTGACCTTGAAACGACTGCTGAAACCACCGCAAGGACCAAGGCGGAAACAAATTACACCGTTACCGTAACCACCACGGAAGCAACGGTCACTGCTTCCGAAAAGGATGCTGAAGCTACAGAGTAATTTTCCGTGTTTCCAGGTAATAACGCTTGTCCTCGGCGTGTCCCATGGAAAATGTTTTCCTTGGCAATGCGCCGTCCTTGATAACCGTGGTAAACAGCTGGCTTTTAGGCATATCGGGCAGGATAATTCCCACGCTGCCCTTTTCCGCCGCAAGCCGCCGAACCACATCTGCACCGTGGATATAGTCCACGCTCCCGCCATTTTCCTTAGTGTAGCTGTCAATGAACTGCTGTACGCTTCCTACCGTAAGGTTGGACTGAACAGCGGTTATGCCAAATTGTTTTTCCTCCCCGTTGGCAATGCAGACAAAGCTCTGTGTTGCCGATTCGGCATTTTCCGTAAGACCCAGTGCCTTTGTCATTTTGCAGATAAATGCTTTTTCGTCAACTCCCGTAACTATACGGTGTATCGCCTCGAATTCCAATGCGTCACTGTGCAGGTTGACTATTTCCGCCAGTGCATATCTTGCAGGGTGATTTGATAAATCCTTGTCGGGGTTGTCCGACTTCAGCTTTTCGTAATATGTCTTAGCTGCCGCCAGTGAATGATTGCCGTCACCGATGGCATACAGCAGGATAGGCTCCTCCTTTTGACTGCCAAGGGCCGCCAAGGCGGAATCCACAGCGGCTATTTCCTTTTCCCCGAGTAGATAGCCCCTTATACTGCCGCCCTTTTTCATCAAGGTGAAATCATACAGCTCCGTTAAGCTTTCCTTATTTTCCCCTACGGCTTCAATAACGCTTCTTGCAGGGTCGTCAATAAGCACCATTATGTGCGATGCTTCAAGAGCGGCACCTGTCCTTATCTTCATTCTTGCGGGTATTCTCTCCGCAACGGTAGCCTCCGTTGCCCGCACTTGGGAGCTGC
>Ga0192269_1082_pt1 | contig 10910 bp, 10 predicted proteins | sample Koala_Koa24_B3_FD_131258 | JGI IMG/M metagenome (GOLD analysis project Ga0192269, IMG submission 131258) | Enriched cells from koala feces incubated with labeled cellulose particles, San Francisco Zoo, California, United States - Koala_Koa2-4_B3 ... | reverse complement strand
CATATCTCAAAAATAAAAGCAACAACAAATTTTTAAATCATTTGACAAAATGATGCAAAGAAATTATCATTATTATTTGAAAGGAGTTTTTATGAAAAGAGATGAAATAGATATAAAAGATACGTGGGATTTATCGTTAATTTTCAAAGAAGATAGTGATTTTTATTATGACCTAGATAAAGCCAAAGCACTACTTAAAAGTATTACTAACCAAAAAGAGAGCTTTTTAGATAATACAGATACCTTTTTGGAATTTCATGAAGATTATATTCAATTATCACGCTATATTCAAAAGTTACATTGTTTTGCCCATCTTCATTGTGATGTCGAACCTAATAATCAAAACTACCAGACAATGTATGCCGCAATTATGGCTTTCTATAACCAAGTACAGGCATCCCTCGATTTTTATAGTGTATCATTGATTAACAATAATGAAAAAGTAGAAAAGTTTCTACAAGATGATAGATTAAAAGAATATCGCTACTCTATTAATGATATATTAAGAAATAAGCCTCATATTTTATCACAAGAAATGGAAACATTAATTTCTAAAACAGCGACTATAGCTGACACCAGTGAACAAGTTTTTGATGCCTTACGTTTAGAATATGAACCAGTTTTGGTTGATGGTAAAAAGAAAACACTCAATAGTGCGACTTTAACAGAATTCTTAAAGAATAAAAATCCAAGAGTGAGACGTGATGCTTATCATCATTTCTTTAAAGAATATAAAAAGTATCAAAATGCCTTTGCAACAACACTATCAGGTGTTATGAAAAAGGATGCTTTTTATGCTGATGTCAGAAAGTTTGATAGCCCTTTAGAAGCATCATTATTTGATGATAATGTGCCTACAAGCTTATTTTATAAGATATTAGATAAAGCCAATAAGGAATATCGTCCATTATTTCATCGCTATAATGCTTTAAAAAAGAAGATATTAAAGATTGATGAGATGTATAATTATGATTTAAGTGTTCCTTTAGTCGAATATGAAACAAAGAAATATACGATTGATGAATGTTTTGATATTATTTTAGATGTTGTCAGTATTTATGGGGATGAATATGTGAATATTATCAAACAAGCTAAAGAAGAAAGATGGATTGATTATTATCCTCATGATGGTAAACGAATTGGAGCTTATAGCAGTGGATGCTATGATACAAGACCTTATGTGCTAATGAACTTTATTGGTGATTATAACTCATTATCAACAATGATTCATGAATTGGGACACAGTTGTCATACCTATTTATCTTGCCATTATCAAACACCAGTTAATTGTGATTATCGTATCTTTGTAGCTGAAGTTGCTTCTACGGTCAATGAAACATTACTCATTAACTATATGTTAGAACATGCTACTAGTAAAGAAGAGAAAGCCTATTATTTGTATGAATTCTTAGAAAATTGTGTAGGATTGATTTTTAGACAACCAATGTATGCGGAGTTTGAAGATATTTTACATAACTATGCCAAAGATGGAACGCCTATGTCAGCAAAAGTGATTACAGATTTGTATTATCAAAAGAATCAGGATTATTTTGGATCTGATGTTAAGATGGATGATTTGGTTGGTTATTCATGTTTCTATATTCCTCATTTCTATTATAATTATTACGTGTATAAGTATACTTTAGGTATGACGGTCGCTTTAGCTGTTGTTTCAAGACTACTCCAAGGTGATGAGATTCAAAAGGAAGCATACTTAAATTTCCTTAAATCAGGTGGTAGCAAGGATCCTATTGATTTATTAAAGTCAGCTTTGGTTGATCCAACTGAAGATGACTTATATGATGATGCCTTCCATTATTTTGAAGATTTATTAAATCAATTTGAAGAACTTATTGAGCAATGAGAAATCATTGCTTTTAACTTTTAAAAATAGGTAAATCAAGAGGAAAATATGTCCAATAAGATATCAATGCTAATATAATAATAAAAATCATTATCGTTACATATATATGCAAATACCAGCCATCGTTATAAGCTACATGAGTAAACCCATTGCCAATAAGTAATGCAATAAACAACAATCCTATATCCATCCATAGACTTGTGATATTGAGACCAATATGATAGAAGTAATAAATCATGGCAATTGATAACATTGATGTTAACAAGCCTACAAGATATGGAAATAAGATATGCTTATCTTGTTTATAGTATTGAAAATATAAATATATATCTATAAACATCATAGGATATAAAGAAAGCTTTAAATGTTCAAAAATACTTTCATTAATAGGAAATATTAATGAAAGAGGAAAATAATCATAGATAAAATGAAAACAGGAACCCATTAGAAATTCTAATAATGTTATCATCAGTATCATCGTATCACCTAGTTTAATTTATGAATGAGACTATACTTTTATGATATTTCTTGATAAAATAATAGAAAAGTGAGGTAGACATATGAAAAGAAATGAAACACGTTCATTTAAAGTAGGAAATTTAATATTAGGTGGAAATGATCATGTCATTATTCAATCAATGTGTAATACAAAAACAAAAGATACTGATGCTACTATTCAACAAATATTACAATTAGAAGATGCAGGATGCGAATTAGTGAGAGTGGCTGTATTCGATAAAGAAGATGCCAATAGTATAAGTACAATTAAACAAAGTATTCATATACCTTTGGTAGCTGATATTCATTTTGATTATCGCTTGGCTTTAATATGTATTGAACAAGGTATCGATAAGATACGTATTAATCCTGGTAATATCGGCTCTTATGAAAAGGTGAAAGCAGTCGTTGATGCTTGCAAAGAAAAACATATTCCTATTCGTATTGGGGTGAATGGTGGTTCTTTAGAAAAAGAAATATTAGAAAAATATGGTGAACCAACAGCGCAAGGTATGATTGAAAGTGCTAAGAAGCATATTGATATATTAGAATCATTGGATTTTCATGATTATGCGATATCATTAAAATCATCCAATACATTACTAACAATTGAAGCTTATACACTTGCCAGTGAAACATTTGATTGTCCACTGCATATCGGTGTAACAGAAGCAGGGACAAAGTTAAGTGGTACAATTAAATCTTCATTAGGTATTGGTACATTATTATATCAAGGTATCGGCAATACAATACGTGTATCTTTAAGTGCTGATCCTGTAGAAGAAATAAAGGTTGCCAAAACATTACTAAAAGAGCTGGGGCTCATCAATAATGTCCCAACATTGGTTTCTTGTCCAACATGTGGACGTATTCAATATGATTTAATACCCGTCGCTAATGAAATAGAAGATTTCTTAAACAATATCCATAGTGATATTACTGTAGCTATTATGGGTTGTGCCGTTAATGGCCCTGGAGAAGCTAAACATGCCGATATTGGTATTGCTGGTGGTGTTAAAGAAGGATTGCTTATTAAAAAAGGAGAAATTGTAAGAAAAGTTAAACAGGAAGACATGGTTGAAACATTAAAACAAGAAATACTCAAAATGACAAAAGAAGATTGATTTCAATCTTCTTTTACTTTAATGCATCATTAAATTTTTGATTTCTAAACATGTTAATTTCCTCTTTATAAGGTGCATGTTCAGCAATATAAGGTGTTTCTAATATCTTAGGGATATCTTTTAACAATGGATGATGAACAATCATATTTAAAGTATCAAAACCAATAAATCCATAACCAATGTTTTCATGTCTATCTTTATGAGAACCTTGAGGATTTTTAGAATCATTGACGTGTACAACCAATATTTTATCTATACCAATCTTTTCATCAAATTCCATTAAAATATCATCAAACTTTGTTAAATCATAACCAGCATCATGCATATGACATGTATCAATAGTGACACCTAAGAGTTCATTGTATTTCGTATGTTTTATGATATATTGAAGTTGATCAAAACTATAACCAAGTTCACTACCTTTGCCCGCCATTGTTTCTAACGCAATATGAACATGTTGATTGGGATTCAAAACCATATTAAGACCTTCGACAATCTTATCTAAACCCACTTGTTCCCCAGCTTTAACATGACTACCAGGATGTAAAACCATACGTGATACACCAATGGCTTCACATCTATCAATTTCTTCTTTTAAAAATCGTACAGCCAAATCAAATGTTTCCGTTTTAATTGTATTGGCTAAATTAATAATATAAGGAGCATGCACAACTACTTTATCGATATCAATATTGTTTTCTTCCATAAGTGCTTTAGCTTCATCGATTTTTAATTGATTAATAGGCTTTCTGAAAGTATTTTGTGGTGCACCCGTATAAAACATAAAAGTATTAGCCCCGTAGCTTAATGCTTCTTTAACAGCTCCATAAAGCATATCTTTGCCCTTCATTGAAACATGGGATCCAATAATCATAAGTTTTCTTCCTCTTTTAAACGTTTCTCTCTTTGTGCTTGTTTATAACGTTCTTTCTTTTGACGTTTAATATCTTGTTGAATAATTTGACGTTTTTCTTTACGAACGAGTTTATCGATTTCACGTTGACGTTTTTTCTTATAACCAGGTTTCACTTTTCGAGGTTTTCTAACAATACCAGATATCTTGCTTTCTAATTCTGTTTGATGCTTTGGACGGTTCTTACGTCTTTGTCTTTCTTTGGTATCTACAAAAGTATGGCCTTTAGGTTCCTTCATTTCAAAATGAATACCCTTCTTCTCTAAAGCTTCAACTAAACTTTGATTGTTCGTATCATACATACTGTAGCATTCACCCGTATACTTACCTCGGCCACAACGACCACTTCTATGAATATAGAAATCCAACTCCTTAGGAAATTCCATATTAATAATATGACTCACGCCATCAATATCAATCCCTCTAGCAGCAATATCTGTCGCCACTATATATTGATAATCCATATTCTTAATACGACGCATCATTTGTTTTCTTTCTCTTGGTTCTAAATTCCCATGAATCTCCCCTACTTTATAACCATCTTTTCTTAACTTATGAGCTATCTCCTGCACTTCTGTACGTTTATTGCAAAAAATAATACATATATAAGGATCAATAATATTCATTACAGACTTTAATACTTCATAGCGATCCCTATGTTTTGTAGGAATAAGATAATGGGAAATATTTTGTGATGTTGTAAGCTTACTATCAATTTCAATCAATTTAGGATTATGCATATATTTATTCAAAAATGGTCTTAACATTTGTGGTATAGTAGCTGAAAAAACCATCATTTGCAAATTATCTTTCATCTTTCCAAGTACGGCATCCAAATCTTCTAAATATCCAAACTCTAAAGTCATATCTGCTTCATCAATAACAAATATATCTGCCGTTGTAATTTTTAATGCTTGCTCATTCAATGATAAATCTTTGATTCTTCCAGGTGTTCCTATCACAATATGTGGTTGAACACTTAATTTTTGAATAGCTTTTTGCTTATCACTACCACCAATTATCAATGATACTCTTATATCCTTATTATGTTTGACAAACAATTGTGCCGCTTCATATATTTGACTCGCTAATTCTCTAGTAGGAGCTGTAATGACAGCTTGTACATATGGATGTTCTACATCTATCATATCCATAATAGGAATTAAAAAAGCATGCGTTTTTCCTGTTCCTGTTTGTGATATTCCTATAATGTCTCGATGTTTATAAACAAGAGGAATCACCTCTTTTTGAATTTTTGTTGGTTCTTGAAATTTTAAATTATCAATTGTTTCTTTAATAAAAGGTTTAAACATATATTGTTCAAATAATTTCATTTTTAAGCCTCCTTTCAAGCTTTATGATTATAACGTAAAAATCAAAAAAAAGCAATTATATGATTTTCAATGTTCCATAATCATATTAAAATAAACTTTCTTTTTTTCTTCACAATATCCCCTAAATTTGTTATAATGTACTCCGAGGTGATGAATCGTGGAAAAACGTGAACCAAAAGATTTGACAATTTATAGAAGACGTTTTGACGAAGATCCTAGCTCGTTTAATGATTTTCAAGCTATGGATTATGTAAGAGAATTAAAAAATCAAGGACTAATGGATGATGCTATCGAGGTAGGAAGAACTTTCTTACAGATAGATGAAGGATTGACAGGTTTTATAAACTATTATGGATATGCCCTTTATAATAAATTCATTAATATTGATGAAAAATCAATCAACGATAAAGAGAACTTATTTTACTCTATTGTAGATGAAATACTTTCTATTACAAAACAGGAAAAATATTCTCCTTATGAAGCAACTATCAACAAAGTAACAAGACACATTCTTAATACGAAACCTGTTGATTATGCTAAGTTAGCATCTTATTTAGATAAATTAGGTGTTGTTGCTTTAAATGGTGAACCATTTGTCAACAAAGATGGAAAAGAATTTGAATCTAAGAAAGAGAAATGGTATCGTCTAAGAGTGAGAAGTGCATATGAGACTGGTGATTATGCTAAATGTGTAGAAGCTAGTAATATGGCATTTTCTCAACCATTAAAGTGGCATTATAATAATCAGAACTGGATTAAATATTACCGTGCCAGTGCTTTAGTAAAATTAGAAAGATATGAAGAAGCAGAAAATGAATTCTTAGCTTTAGGTAACCGTATTCCTACTGGTGACGCTTTTGAGGTTTTATACAGCTTATATATGAATACTGGTAGAGAAAAGGAAGCTTATCAAAATCTTATTTATAAATTCTTTAATGAAGGTTATGGCATTGATAAATTAGATGTTTATGAAAAATTATTGGATATGGTTAAAACTGGCAAAAATACTGATACAAGAGCCTTAGCTAAGGCTCTTGTTTATAAGCTTAAAGAAGAAAATGATATGGATGTTAGTGATAACGAAATTGATGAAGCTTATACATCAAGAGATAGTTCTTCATTATACGATCGTTTCTATAATCAGTTAATGGAACATTTGGATGATTATATTGATCGTAAAGAAGGAAGAGTTGCTTATTACAATAGTGACAAAGAATTTGGTAGTATTTATGTTCATGATGAAGATAACATATTCTTTAGACAATCAGATTATATTTATGATGAAGAAGTTGAAAAAAGAGATGTTGTTGAATATAGCGTTATGAAGACTTATGATGCTAAAAAACAAAGAGCTTCTACCAAAGCTATTCTTTTAAAAACAATAGAACAAGCTCGTTCCTATGATTAAAACCGATGGATATCGGTTTTTTTATTTTCACCAATATTAACTTATAACATAAGTTAATATGAGGTGACATTATGTTTGTATGTGCCATTGTATTTAATTGGCTGATGACTTTTTTAGGGGCATCTCTTGTTTATTTAACCAAAAAAGAAAATAAGCATCTTGTATCTATTGCTTTAGGCAGTAGTGCTGGTATTATGATTGCAGCATCATTTTTTTCACTTATCTTGCCTGCAATAGATTTATTAGAAGATTTTAATAAGATATGTTTATTAATTATACCTTTTGGATTTTTATGTGGCGTTATATTTTTAGCTATTATTGATTATCTATTACCTCATGAACATATGATATCAGGTGAAATAGAAGGATTAGATTCGCATTTTAGTAAGAATCAATTACTTATGTTAGCTATGACTTTACACAATATTCCTGAAGGTTTAGCGGTTGGTGTGGCTTTTGCATCGATAACTAATAGTATGTCATATTATCATTGGGTATCGGTATTCAAAACTTTCCTGAAGGAACAGCTATATCTTTACCTATGCATCAGATAGGTAAAAGTAAGTTTGTAGCGATGATGTATGGACAGTTCTCTGGAATTGTAGAGATTCCTGCAGCGATTGTTGGATACATCTTTGCTTCATTAGTCAATAATATACTGCCCTTTGCCTTGTCTTTTGCAGCTGGAGCGATGTTGTTTGTATGTGTGGAGGATACAATAAGTAAGGATGACATTGATTACGGGGCTATTTCATGTATGGTAGGTTTTTTGATTATGATGATATTGGATATCATGTTATCGTAGTGATTAGTTTATTCATTTTTTCATTTATTGTGTATGGTTTAATCATTATCATATTTATAATCAAATTTATGGTAAATTATGTGAAAGATGTGATATACTGATTTTCATAAAATGAAAATCTAGGAGTGATAACATATGATTATTGAACAACTTAAAGATTTCAATAACCTTACAGACTCAGAAAAACTGATTGCCAACTATTTACTTGATGAATCAAACAATATCAACAACATGGCAAGTACCCATTTAGCCAAAGCGACTTTTACATCTCAATCAACTGTTGTAAGATTATATCAAAAGATGGGATTTCAATCATATCGTGAATTCATGGCTGTTTTAGCCGTAGAAAGAAAAGATTACTTTGAATCCACCAATATCATGGATAATGATTTAGCAAAAAACTGGTCTACTTATGATAACACACTCACATTTATGAAAAAGCTTTATCATAAAACCCTTGCAGACACAATAAGTAAGCTAGATAGAAATACGGTTATACGTGTTTGTAATCGACTTTCTAACGAACAAGCTATTATAGATATTTATGCTATTAATATATGTTATTTAGCAGGTTTACAAATGCAAAGTGCATTACAGTCAATAAATAAAACTTGTACATTACAAACAAATATCAATCCCTATTATCTTAATCATACAAAAGATATCAAAAGGCATGTAGCTATCTTAATAAACAACGCATCTGATGATCCACATATGATAGAAATTGCTCAAACATTAAAAGAATATAATATTTATAGTGTTGCATTTGTTGAAAACAATTATTGTCAATTAGCCAAACTTTGTTATGATACACTGCTCTATGACAAAGCAATTTTAAACAGTGATGAAGTCCATACTATGACAGATGTATTAGCTATCCAATTTATTATAAGATTTATTTTATGTATGATATTTGCTAGATCTCAAGATATTTTCCATATAAGTTAAAAGAACGGAATTGAAGAACGGAATTGAATCCGTTCTTTTATTTGTTCTTACTAATTGTTGTCGCCTTGTCTTTCATAAATTAATAAGAATGGTGTATAGATAAGAGTAGATAATGCAATGGCTAGTAATTGAGATACTGATCCCATAATGTTACCACCTGTAGCTAAGAAACCAAAGATAATTGGTGGAGTTGTCCAAGGAGCTTGTACAACACATTTTGGACAGAATCCAATAGATGTTAAGAAATAACCTAATACAATAGTAGCACAGCATGCAAAGATAAATGGAATATCCAAGATTGGATTTAATACTAATGGAATACCGAATGTCATTGTTTCATTGATATTGAGCATACCAGGAACAACTGATAATGTAGCAATAGCTCTTGTATCTTCTTTCTTACCAAAAATGAAGATTGCGATGATTAAACCTAATGTAACACCAGAGCCGCCCCATTCAGCAAACATTTGCATCATTGTGATGTTCAATACGTTTGGTGCCTGAGAAGCATCATCAGTTGCAGAGAATACAGACATGTTTTCAACGATCATTGGGGTGAAGATTGATTCTTTAACAGCAGATACCATGTTGTTACCATGAATACCAACACACCAGAATAAAATATAAAGGATAACAACAGCAAAAATGTTACCACCTATAACTTGTTTTAATGGTTCTTGTACATAAGTAGAGATCAATGAGTTCAAGTCTAATCCAAGGAATGTTGTAGAGCACCATCCTACTGCACCAACGATAATCAATGCTAAGCAAGTAGGAATCGTTACTTCGAATGCTTTAGCAACTCCTGGAGGCACTTGATCCGGCATTTTAATCTTTAATGCATCGACTTTACGTAAAGCACAGTATAATTCCATACCTAAGATACCAACGATTAATCCTGTAAATAAACCAGTAGCTCCCATGTAAGAAGTTTGAATAGCAGAAAATGTTCCTAAATCTGCAGTTGTAAATGCAGTTGTCACATCTGAGTATGTTGTTGCTGAATCAAATGTGTTATATTCAGCAACAAATCCTGAATTCAAAACTTGTTCTAATAATTGACCAATAGTGACAGTTGTTGTTTCAGCACCCATAGTTCCTTCCACAGCTGGAGTATATGCAGCCATATCAGCAATACCCCAAGAATAAGGAGTAACTACAAACCACATCATAAATGCTAAAACAGCAGGGTAAGACCCTTGTTCTCCGTTAGCTAAAGCAATGTTTTCCCCAACTAACATACAGACACCAACCGCGATACATCCAATAGTAGCAGTATTAATAGCACTAAAAATACTATTGATTGGAGATAATACCATGATTGGTGAGAAAAATACACCTAAACCAGTTGATTCATTAACCAATACTGAAGTCCAAAGTACGGCAACAGCACCAGAAATCGTGGCAGGCATGTAATCCTGGAATGCGTTCTTGATAGCTGTCAAATACTTATTTTGACCACACCATGCACCTACGCGTCCCATAACGTCAGCAAAAGCGTCCATATCATTTTTTCCTCCCTTTTTATATGATATATGTTTATTTTAATTCAAATACCATTTTATTCAACAAATCTACAAACAGATGTTTAATCTAACGATGATTTTCATTAAGTCGTGGTTAATCTATTCATAGTATTTTTAATTTAAAAGTATATTTTAAACATGATTTTTTTTTTATTATTTATTTTTAACATAAAATTCATAATATGTGGTTAAATTATTAATTATAGGAGGTTAATTGAATGATTATCGAGAAATTAAAATATAATGATAATCTTACAGATTCAGAGAAACAAATAGCTGAATATCTATTAGATGAATCTAATCATATTGATTACATAACAAGTACTGATTTAGCTAAAGCAACCTTTACGTCACAAACAACAGTTGTAAGATTATATCAAAAAATAGGTTTTAAATCATATCGAGAATTTATGACTGTTTTGGCTATGGAAAGGAAAGATTATTTGAAAAATAATCATTTACTTAATATCAGCGAAAATAATAGTATTTC
>Ga0192269_1081_pt1 | contig 10992 bp, 14 predicted proteins | sample Koala_Koa24_B3_FD_131258 | JGI IMG/M metagenome (GOLD analysis project Ga0192269, IMG submission 131258) | Enriched cells from koala feces incubated with labeled cellulose particles, San Francisco Zoo, California, United States - Koala_Koa2-4_B3 ... | reverse complement strand
TAAAACGATAAAAGTTTCCATAAAAATCCTCCTTACGTGTTTTAGTCTATCTTATTTATATAAACTATTCATGAACTGAAGAATTTTGTTGAAATAAGAATAAATAATAAACTGGTACTTGTAATCCTTTTGCAAACTTTTCAACAACTTTCAAGGACACATTTCGCGTACCTCTTTCAACATCAGATATATAATTTTTAGAAAGTTGACAACGAAAACCAAGTTCCTCCTGAGATATATTTTGCATCATGCGTAATTCTCTAATACGTTTGCCAAACTTCTTATTGATTGTTTCCATTATTCATTCTCCATTTGTTTTAATTTTTGTGCTTCTTCCTTAATCTTTTTAAAACGACGATGCAAACTGGATTTACTAATCGTTTTATTATATTCTTCTTCATATTTTACAGCCAATTCATTCAGTGTCAGCTCAGGATTATTTAATCTAAGTAAAGCAACTTGCTGAGTTTGCATATCTAATACTTCAATACCTGCTTTATCAATAACATAAGCAATATCCTGCAACTGATCATATGATGCACTCATAGCTTTTGTTTCATTAGCAATATCGCAGTTATTCATTCGATTAACAGTATTAGACATATTGCGTTCTATCCTTGTTACTTCAAAGTTCATGACGGAAGTTGATGAACCTATAGCACGTAAAAAATCTCCTATTTTTTCAGCTGATTTTAAATAGATAACATATTTATTACGACGTTTAATAACTTTTGCATTTAAATCATAATAATTCATTAATCCTGCTATAAATAAAGCATAATCTTCCTCATTAACACTCATTTCTAAATGATAATTAGAAGTGGTAGGATTATTAACACTACCACAAGCTAAAAAGACACCTGCTAAATAGGCTCTTTTTTGTTTATTGTTTTGAATAAGTGAAGGATCTGGATTATGATGTCTAAAAGCATCAATAAATAGATCATCCAAAATTTCTTTAGCTTTGGATACTTTTAAATAATAGACATTATTCTTTTTGAGTTTCATTTTACGAGTTACTCTTAATTCAATTTGAGGTTGATAGAGATCTTTAAGAAGTTTATGAAGTTTGGAAGCTATTTTAGCATTTTCACTTCTTAACTCTAAAGATAAACCTGCTTGATTGAAAGAAAGTGTTCCTACAATCTTAATCATGGCACAAAGAATAGATCTTTCACAATCTTTATCAAAATCATTGAAACATATTTCTTCTTTGACAACTCTTGAAAAAGATATCAATGTGATTCCTCCTTAATGATCAGCATCACGATGCCACTTGTATACTTGATAATACTTAGCATAATGATCAGCTAAATAGTTTGTAAGTGTAACTGATCGATGTTGTCCTCCAGTACACCCTACACCAATAATCATTTGCATCTTGCCTTCTTCTTCATATTTCTTTAATAAATAATCATAATAAGCAATTGTTTTTTTAACAAACTCCTGTGTTTCAGGTTTTTCCATAACATAATCATAAACAGCTTGATCATTACCTGTTAAGTTTCTCAATTCTTTTTCATAGAATGGATTTGGTAAGAAACGAACATCTAATAATAAATCAGCATCTCTCGGTATACCATGTTTATATCCAAATGATACAAATGTTATTCTAATTGTTTCAGTATGCCCTTTATGAAAATAGATTTCTAATTTATCCTGTAGTTTAGAAGGTTTTAATAATGATGTATCAATAATAATATTCGCAAGCTTACTAATAGGCTCTGCCATTTCTCTTTCATATTCAATAGCCTCTACAAGTGATGATGATACATTACCAATCATAAGCGGATGAGAACGTTGTGTTTGTTTATAACGTGATAATAGTATTTCATCATCACAATCTAAAAATACAACCGTTAAATCCACCCAATCTATGTTTGATAAAACACGTACTGCAAGAATTGCATCACCCAAAGAAACAGCCATAGCTACTTTAGAATATTGTGCAGATACACGTATTAAATCACCAAATTCTTTTAATAATGCGATAGGATAATTATCAATGCATCGATATTCCATATTTTCAAAAATAGCCATTGCCTGAGTTTTTCCAGCTCCAGACATCCCCGTTACAACTACTACCTCAACCTTTTCCATAATGTCCCTCACCATCCTTGTTTATACTATAACAGAAATCCTATCTTAAGTGTACAAATTTTTCAAAAGAAAAGAGGAAATCTTCCTCTTACTTCATCAGTGATGCTATATATTGCCCAGCAATAGCACCATCATTGGTCGCAGTTACAACCTGACGCAATGTCTTATCAGTTACATCTCCACCTGCAAAGATGCCTTTAACTTTCGTTTCCTGATTTCTATCAACTTCAATATAGCCACGATCATTAACAATACCTAGATCTTTTACAAAATCTGTCATTGGATCTAACCCAATAAACGGAAAAATACCTTGAACTTCAATCACTGATAATTCATTTGTCTTTGAATCAGATACTTCCAATCCTGCAACTTTGTTATTTTCAACAATAACAGCATGTGGTTTTTTCAAATAATGCATCTCAATATTATCTTTAGTATTGATTTTATCAGCTAAATATTGATCTGCACGTAAGACATCACGTCTTACAACAATATGTACCTTCTTAACAATATCTGCTAGATAAATAGCTTCTTCAATAGCAGAGTTTCCTCCACCAATAACACAGACTTCCTTATTTTTAAAGAAAGGTCCATCACAAACTGCACAATAAGATACACCTCTACCTGTCATTTCAGCTTCATTAGGAACACCCATTACTCTCTCTTTTGTTCCTGTTGCAATATAAATATACTGACATTCATAATCTTTGTTGCCAGCATGAACAATCTTATGATCATCTAATATCTCAATACTTGTTACTTCTCCATATTCATATTTAGCACCAAATGACAAACATTGTTCATACATCGCATAAGCCAATTCAGGTCCTTTTTTAATAATACCAGGATAATTTTCAATTTCAGCAGTATTATTTAATTTTCCTCCTGGTGCACCTCCATCCAATACCAATACACTTGCTCCAGCACGAGAGGCATATAAAGCAGCTGTTAACCCTGATGGCCCAGCCCCAATAACTATCAAATCAACCATTTTCATTCACCCTTTCTACAAATTCTATCAATTCATCCATTTGATTCAACATGAAATCAGGATTAAGTTCTTCTATTTCTTTTGTTCCTTTTGGTGTCCAATTCACACCAACGCTATATACATGAGCATTCTTACCCGCTAATATATCACTTATATTATCACCAATATAAATAGCTTTAGTACAAGAAAGTTGTTGCATAGCTTTTATTATACCTTCAGGATCAGGTTTCACATTTGTCACATGGTCACATCCTAAAACAATATCAAAGTATGGTGTTATCTCAAACAAATCCAAACCAATATAAGCAGCCACAGAATATTTAGATGTCACAACCGCTAAAGGATAACCTTTATTTTTTAACATTTCTAATGTTTCTTTGACATAAGGATATATCGTAACATAATCTTCATGATGACTATGATTATATTCTCTATAGCAATCAATGATATCATCTATGATTTTTTGATCATCAAAGTATCTAGAAAATGAATCCTGTAATGTAGGACCTAAAAATGATAAATATTCTTCTTCACTTAACTTATAATCAGGTAGATATTGCTTAAAAGCATGTTCAAACGATTTCCTAATCAACAACTCTGTATCTAACAACGTACCATCCAAATCAAAAATAATAGCTAAATCCTGTTTCATCCTATCAACTCCGCAACAATTATAGCATACTTCTTTTTATTTCTAAACAATTTTGCACTCAAATAATATTATATAATCTAGTCACCATTTCATTTAAAAAAAGTCATTGAATTCACATCCAATGACAAAATATAAAGATAGCTCAATGCATAAATATGACCAATTGTCAGTTTGTTTTTACCTCTGAACCAGCGACAAATACTTTAAATGTGGTAATTCGCAAAGAAATCATACCCACCAATCACCTTTTAAATATGGTTTAATTTTAGCTTTATACATAGCCATTTCCCAATCATATTTATGATATTTAACTGTTTTCAAATATTCCATATAATCTTCAACAGTTATATATCTTAATTCATACATTAATTTGTAAAACTTATTGAGAGTTGCAATAATACTTTTGACATCCTCCATAGTAGAATATGATGTCTTTTTGGTGATAAAACCATCAAAATATGCATTAACACTATAACAACCTTCACGCATATGATAAGGCATTTCATAAGTCATATAACATTCAAGAAACATATCAATATTATACATATGTTTTCTCATTGTTCGTTTAGTTAATCCTTCTTTTATCATATAGTCTTCAAAAATCTTCATATATTGTTGATTTTCTTTATGAACAATGTCAAATTGCCTATTTAATTCTTCGTTACTCATCAATATCTCTAAAACATCATAAACCAATCATCATCACCATCATCAAAAACTTCTACGCAATTAATCCACGTTTGTTTTTCTTTTTTAATAGTTAATAATAATACATTATAATCTTCATTTTTAATATAACCCTTATCTAACATCAATTTATAAAATTTCTTTAAACTTGCACAATTTCTGTTAATAGAATCCTTAGATGCCCACATGACTTTCCTAATAAACCAATCACCTAAATAATCATCAATTACAGAACAGCCATCTTGCATCTTTAATGGCTCATAATATAACAAAAATTCATTAAGAAAGAGGTCTATATTATTCATATGCTTTCTAATAGTCTTATTAGTTAATCCAGCATCAATCAAAGATTGCTCAAATAAATCCAAATACTTTCTATTTTCATTTATTGTTTCTTTCTCAAATATTCCATATTCGTCAAAACTCATAGTAGTCTCCTATAATATCTTCTTTAATTTTTTTACCAATGTTTCCATTTGTTGTTGTGTACCAATTGTAATACGTAAATATTGATCTATTCTATCTTTAGAAAAATGTCTGACTAATATTTTATTATCTCTTAATTGTTGAAATAATACATTAGCATCATAATCAGGATGTTTCACAAAGATAAAGTTAGAAAAGGAATCTGTCATATTAAAACCTAATTTCTTAAGTTCTTTCTTTGTGTATTCTCTCGTGTTAATAATCTTTTGGGCATTTTCTTTAATATATTCACTATCTTCAATGCTTGCTTTACCAATAACCTGCGCTAAACTATCAACTGGATAGGAATTAAATGAATTCTTCACATCATATAATTTAGAAATAATTTCTTTATTTCCTAATGCCACACCCAAACGAATACCTGCTAAAGATCTAAATTTAGAAAATGTTTGAATAATTAATAAATTATCATATTTTTTCAGCAAGCCTTTTGCACTTTCACCACCAAAATCTATATAAGCCTCATCAATGACTACAATACTATTATGATTGTGTTTTAATATATCTTCAATAAAGTCAACACTAACCAAATTACCTGTAGGAGCATTAGGATTAGGAAAAATAATACCACAATTAGCTTGATAATAATCTTCTTTCACAATTTCAAAATTATCATTCAAAGGTATTTCTTTATAATCAATGCCATATAATTCACAATATACAGGGTAAAATGAATAAGTAATATCAGGAAATAATAGTGGCTCAGTTCCATTAAAACAAGTTAAAAAAGTTAATGCTAGAACTTCATCAGATCCATTACCTATAAAGATTTGATTATCAACTAATTGATGATAGAGAGCTAATGCATGTTTTAATTCATCAGCATCAGCATTTGGATAGAGATTTAATCTATTACTATTAAAATCATTTATAGCTTGTTTAACTTTCAATCCTGGATTATATGGATTTTCATTGGTATTAAGTTTAATTAGATTATCAATTTTTGGTTGTTCCCCCGCAACATAAGGTTCTACGTTTCTAAGTTTATCCTGCCAGCTCATTTATATTCCCCCTAACATATCATCGATAACTTCATAAAATTTATGAACTGTTTTATAAGCATGTTTTTGTATATCTTTATCAACATGATTAAATGTATAACCATAAGTGGCTTGTTGTAACATTGATATGTCATTATATGAATCACCTATAGCATATGTATCATCATGATAGTTGAGTATTTTTAATAATTCTTTCATACCACTACCTTTAGAACATCCTTTTGGTACAATGTCTACAAAATATGTATTAAAGTAAGCTTCTATATATTCACTATAATGATTCACAACATAGTCATAACATATTTGAGATTCATCAATCTGATGATTATCTTGATTAAAACATATGATTTGATAATGATCAACATTTTGATAAGCCTCTTGATAATTTGTATCAATGGGTGGTTGGCCAATAATCGCATGATCATAAGTTACGCCATCTTTATATGCCAAATTAATATAACCATCACTAAAATATGACCACATATGTTGATAAGTGATTGTATGATTTAAAATATCAATACCTATATTTTTATCAATGACTTTTTCATAAAGTGTTTCTAAATTTTTATTTAAAATATGAGCCCCATTATTTAAAACAAGATAATCAAATGGTAAATCTAACATTTCAATAGTAGGTATCATTTCTAGTATATTTCTTCCCGTACATATCGCAATTTGATGACCTTTATCTTGTAGTTGATGTAGTTTTTGTCTATTGATATGAGATAATTGTTGATGTTCATCTATTAATGTACCGTCTAAATCGCTAAATAATAACATAAGCCACCTCCTGCCCCATTATAACAAAAATTGCACATTAATAAAATAATTCTCATAAAGTTTTTTCACTTTACTTAGAAATGTGTATTTGATAATATTTTATTAATAGGAGGACATATCAATGATTAAAGAAGGTATTACAACTATATTTAGAAGGCAAAGGAATATTGATGAGTGATGAGAATTTAGCTAGAACAATTATTGAATATGCGCATAAGGAATGTGATATTTTTGTTGAGAAGCAATTAGATAAAGAACTTAGAGATATATTTTCTAAAGTACCTTCTCAAAGTATAAGTTTAGAAGCAAAGATTGCAAGATTTGTTCAAAAAGTTGTTATGAAAGTCAAGACAGTTGAAAAATTTTCTCATATCAATGACAATAAATTTATGTATTATATCAATTTAGAAATTATTAACGCAACAAAAGAAAATGGAAAACTAACCTTTAGCACAAGATTAGATGAACTTTTTAATAATCTAATAATTGAAGATATACCTTTACCAAAAGAAGTTATATCCAAAATGATGCAAAGTATTGATAATTTTGATGATAATGAAGCAATAACTAGAGTTTGCAAGTATACTACATTACAACAAAAAAGAGATTTTTAATAAATCTCTTTAGAAATATATTCATCTGCTGTAAGACTATCTTTGACAACTATATAATAACTCGTATCCTGACGATGAATCACATATGAAGAGCTATCATCATATTCACCCATACCATAATGCCCTAATGTTTCTTTCTTGCTTTCGAATTCTTCTTCTCTTGTTTGAATTTGACTCATCATTGTTTCAACCGTAGTCGTATCACTATGATAGTTTTGAATAATAGTTAATTCATCTTCAGTTAGTAGTAATTCTTCAAATGATGATAGGCCTGTTTTCTTTAAAGTAATGGTTTCATCATTGTAAGTATGTGCTCGATCATAGCTTCTATTTATTTTTAAAGTAAGATTATCATTGATTGTAACTGAATAATTGAGTTCAAAAGCTATATTATAATTATCATAAACTATAATAGAATAAGATTTATCAAATGTATAATCACTCAATGTTTCTTCATAACTCATGATATCACTAACATAACTGCTTGCTTCGTTGTAGGCATTTTGAAAATCAGCTAGGGTGTCATAACTAGCCAGTATATAAGTAGCACTATCATCAGATACATCCTGCAATGAACTCATTTCACTCGTTGAAGAAATAATAGAAGACGTTACATTAAAGGCCTGATAAAACATCATACCAAATAATCCTATAAATATGAGTATCCAAGGCCCATATAATCTTAATTTACTATGTTTATGTTCTGGTTTATAACCACTATCTAAATCTAAACCACAATGAGGACAATATTTTTCTCCACCATTGATTTCTTTGCCACATCTAGGACATTTTTTCATTGTCATGCCTCCTTAAAATAGTCATCCATAAAAGTTTCAAATTCATCCAGGAATTCTTGTTTACGTTGTATTTGTTCTTCTCTATCTTCTATTTCATAATAATCTTCATCTAAATATTGGTATGTTGCTGTAAACTTACCATTTTCAACGACATGAATGGTTGGTGTCCAATCAAAATCAAGTTCTGTATATAGGTTTTCATAAAACTCGACTTCTTCATCACTGGCATCATCTGCTTTAGCAGCATCTCTAAAAGCTTTAATATTAAGATAATAAATACCAGTACCTTCGTGTTCCTCAATATATTCTTCTAAATAAGGATAAAACGTTTGACAATCACCACAATCGGGCCTACCAATATATAATAAAAATCTAACATTTGAATTAAAATTCTGTATTAACTCTTCGTATTCTATTTCAATAATTCCTTCAATTTCTAATGCTGTCGCTGCTTCTGAAGGAGAACACCCTAATAATATAAACAGACTTAATAATAGGCTTATTATTTTTTTCATATAATCTCTTTCTTTAATCCCTTATACATCACATACATATCACTATATGTACCATTTTTTAACAAGAATCCTTTTGGTATTATACCAACTCTAGTAAATCCTAAACTATCATAAATATGTAATGCTTTTTCATTATTTGCAACAACAGCATTATATTGCATTCCTTTAAAACCTAGATTATAAGCATCAATCAATGATTGTTTCACCAATACTTTACCTAAATGTTTTCCTCTACTTTCTTTAAGCATGACATAAGACGCATTAGCAACATGGGAGCATCTCCCAATATTATTAGGATGGATAATATAATAACCTAATAATGTATTATTTTCATACATACAAGTGACTTTAGATTGTTGTAATAAGTAATCTTTAAACGAATCAGTATCAAACATATCTAAGCCAGGAAAAGCTATACCATCTTCTAGTACATCATTCCATGCATCTTTCATTAATTCCAGATCGTTATTATTAAAATCTTTAAATTCAATCATTATTATCACCCAAAAGCATTATACCACATAACAAACAAAAAAAGAAGAGATAAACTCTTCTAATCTGATAAATCAGCACCATTAGATGCAATAACTTTTTTATACCAATAGAATGAATCTTTACGACTTCTATTTAATGTACCAGTACCATCCTCATGTTTATCTACATAGATAAAACCATAACGTTTTCTCATTTCACCAGTACCAGCACTCACCAAATCGATACATCCCCAAGGTGTATAACCCATTAAATCGACATCATCTTCTTCAACAGCTTTAATCATTTCTTTAATATGTTCCCTTAAATATTCAATACGATAAGGATCATGAATAGAACCATCTTCCTCTACTACATCTCTAGCTCCCATACCATTTTCTACAATAAATAAAGGTACTTGATATCTATCATAAAGTTTATTTAATGTTGTACGTAAACCTATTGGATCAATCTGCCATCCCCATTCAGTAATCTTTAAGTATGGATTTCTACCACCACTAATAACATTACCTTCAATTTGTTCTGCATTACCACCTTCAATAGAAGAGAAATAATAACTAAAACCAATATAATCAACCTTACCAGCTTTGATAATATCCAAATCTCCTTCTTCCATTTCAGGAGCATGTGCATTCAATCTTTTCCACATAGCAGTACAAGTATTACTATAATAACCTCTTACATGAACATCACCATAATAATAAAGTGATAACATCTTTTCACGCATAGCTATTTGATCTTCAGGAGCACATGTTGCTGCATAAGTTTCAGGAACCAATAACATACATCCAATCTTATTTTCAGGATCAATTTCATGACCTGCAAGGACTGCTTTAGCACTAGCTACAAACATATGATGAGATGCTTGTACGACAGTTTGATTAGCATCTTCACCTTCTGCAAATATCAAACCTGCTTGATGCCAAGGTCTTTCAATTCTCATAGTAGCGTTGATTTCATTAAATGTCATCCAATATTTCACTTTACCTTTGTATCTTTCAAAACATACTCTTGCATATCTTTCAAAGAAATCAACCAACTTTCTATTTCGCCATGAGCCATATTCTTTAACTAATGTTAATGGTGTTTCATAATGTGATAATGTAACAACAGGTTGAATGTTATATTTCAATAATTCATCAAAAACATTATCGTAGAATTTTAAACCTTCTTCATTTGGTGTTTCTTCATCACCACGTGGGAATATTCTCGTCCAGGCAATAGACATACGGAAACATTTAAAACCCATTTCGGCAAACAAAGCAATATCTTCCTTATAATGATGATAGAAGTCAGTTGCTTCATGACTTGGATACAAAGCCCCTTCCATAATCTCATCATCAATTTGACGCTTGACACCATGTCTGGCACCTCTTTCTACATCAGCAATACTTAAACCTTTGCCTCCTTCTAGATATCCACCTTCATACTGGTTGGCTGCAGTTGCGCCACCCCACAAAAAATCATCTCTCATTGTTTTTCCTCCTTATATTTTCTAATCTTATCTGCTAAAAGAGCTTTAACATTTACTTATTTCTTATTATAACATATTAAAGATAAAAAACCTACAAATCCAAACCAAACAACGCATAAACAAAAAGCAATTCTTATTGAATTGCCTTTTAATGTCCGCCAAATACTTTAAAATCCATAGTATCTAATTTTGCATCAATATCTTGTATGATTATATATGCGGCTGTTGGATAACACCATAAAAGGTGAAATCCAAAGGCAAAGCAATATGCTCTGCTAGAATCTTCTGGTTTTAACCAGGGGAGCCTTCAATCTACTATAACTTCAAAACATACAGAAAAAGAAAGATCTAAGATTTTTTTCTAATATAATCATTTGTATAAAAGCAACTACAATTAGAGTTG
>Ga0192269_1013_pt2 | contig 11128 bp, 7 predicted proteins | sample Koala_Koa24_B3_FD_131258 | JGI IMG/M metagenome (GOLD analysis project Ga0192269, IMG submission 131258) | Enriched cells from koala feces incubated with labeled cellulose particles, San Francisco Zoo, California, United States - Koala_Koa2-4_B3 ... | reverse complement strand
GCAAACTACGTTGACTGAAAAAATCGCACCAACAATAGGAAAAACACCCTATGCTGTTTTTGGCAATAAACCTTTATACGCATTGTTAGTATTATTTGTTTTATTGCGAGTTATAGGTAGTTTTATTCAGAAAAGAATAGTATCACGACTAAATCATGGCTGAAGTTACATGACATACCATTATATTATGGTAAAAGTAAAAACCCGTATCAAGGAATTGATACGGGTTTTTAAAATTTGGTGGAGATAATCGGGATCGAACCGACGACCTCTTGAATGCCATTCAAGCGCTCTCCCAACTGAGCTATATCCCCGAAAGTGGCGTTATGATAAATTCCGCCACGTGTTATGTCAATAGAAAATTAACCTTTATTTTGAATAAATTCAATCGCTTTTTGAATTCTGGCTAAAGTGCGGTCTTTTCCAACAAGTTTTGCTGTAATATCCATCGACGGTGACTGCCCTGAACCAGTGACCGCTAAACGGAATGGCATACCCACTTTACCCATACCGATGTCTAATTCTGTTGCCGTGTCATTCATTGCTTGATGAATATTTTCCACTGTCCAATCCTCCGGAACAGAAAGTGCGGTTAATTTTTCCAATAATTTTGTTAACGGTACAATCGCTTCTGGTTTAAAGTTTTTTGCCACCGCTTTTTCATCATAGCTGTCAAATTCTTGATAAAAATAACGACTTTGTGCGGCTAATTCTTTCAACGTTTTCGCTCGTTCCCCTAATACAGGAACAAGCTCGGCTAAGGCTACGCCATTTTCATAAGGAATACCTTGATCTTTCATGTGCCATGCAAGATGTTTTGCCACATAATTAGGATCTAAACTACGAATATAATGCTGATTTAACCATTGCAATTTTTCTGTATTAAAAGCACTAGCGGATTTACTGACCGAATGAAGATCGAATAATTCGATCATTTCTTCACGTGAAAAAATTTCTTGATCACCATGTCCCCAACCTAAACGCACTAAATAGTTAATTAATGCTTCGGGTAAATAGCCATCATCACGATATTGCATCACACTCACCGCACCATGACGTTTAGACAATTTTTGACCGTCATCACCATTAATCATGGAAACATGAGCATAGGTCGGCACGGGGGCATTTAAGGCTTTTAAGATATTAATTTGACGTGGTGTATTGTTAATATGATCTTCACCACGAACTACGTGGGTAATTCCCATATCCCAGTCATCGACTACTACACAGAAATTATAAGTTGGTGAACCATCGGTACGGCGAATAATCAAGTCGTCTAACTCGCTATTACTAATTTCAATACGACCACGCACCGCATCATCAAAAATCACGGAACCCTGTTGTGGATTTTTAAAACGAATCACATGCGGTTCATCAGGGGAATGGCTATGATCATGCAAACAATGACGATCATACTTAGCCTTTTCTTTGTTGTTTTCTTGCTGAGTACGCAATTCATCTAAACGTTCTTTTGAACAGTAACAACGGTAAGCCGTCCCCTCTTCTAACATCTGATCAATCACTTGATTGTAACGGTCAAAACGTTTGGTTTGGAAGTAAGGGCCATGATCCCAAGCTAAATTTAACCATTCCATCCCCTCCAAAATAGCTTGTGTAGCCTCTGGGGTCGAACGTTCTAAATCGGTATCTTCAATACGCAACACAAATTCACCGTTATTATGTTTAGCGTATAACCATGAATAAAGTGCCGTTCTCGCCCCGCCTACATGTAAATAGCCGGTTGGACTAGGTGCAAAACGCGTACGAACCTTTACATTAGGATCTAAAGGAAATAAATTTTCAATCTTCATTGTTTACCTTTCTTATTCTTATAAAATTTGCGGACTATTGTACCTTTTTTTCTTATTTTGCTTAACTGAATTTTTGGTTTTATGCCTATTTTTAAGACAATCAAACCATTTTTTGCAGAAATAGATTGACTGAAATTCAAGAATACTTATAATGCAATCCACAACGCAAACAGCGAAGCAAGGGCGATTAGCTCAGTTGGGAGAGCACCTCCCTTACAAGGAGGGGGTCACTGGTTCGAGACCGGTATCGCCCACCACTTTTCAACTATTTAAGATAGTGATAGTACCTTGCTTTCGTTTATGTGTTCTCCTGTTGTTTAAGTGGGCGATTAGCTCAGTTGGGAGAGCACCTCCCTTACAAGGAGGGGGTCACTGGTTCGAGACCGGTATCGCCCACCACTTAAACAAACCAATCTACAAACAGACTATTTATAGCTGTTGTCGTAGGGCGATTAGCTCAGTTGGGAGAGCACCTCCCTTACAAGGAGGGGGTCACTGGTTCGAGACCGGTATCGCCCACCACTTATTTTCATTTAATATAATAGATATTTTTTGAGAATAATCTTGTTATTTAAACGTGAAATGATAAAGTACACTATCCTTTATATTTTATGGTAATTTCAAATGAATAAACCTGTGAAAAATGAAACTCTAATTGTAATAACCAATGGTTTACTCCGTTTAACCGGCAATATAGTAAAAGTATTAAGTTATCCATTTCATTTTATCTTTCCTAAAAAACGTTTTACCATTCCAGAATTTAGCCCTGCTAAAGCTCATCCCCAAAATTCACAAAAAATCAACCGCACTATTTGGCAAACTAATTATAGTAACCGTGTTACTTTGCCGATCTATTGTAATTACTTAGTTAATCGCTTACTTTCACGTGATTATGATTATCGTTATGTGAGTACCGAAGCTCGAGAAGAATATATCAAAACGCATGCTGATGAACGTACCTTTAATGCTTATAGCAAACTGACTGACGGCGCTGCTCAAGCAGATTTTTGGCGAATCTTTACGCTATACAATGAAGGCGGTATCTATATGGATATTGATGGTCATTTGGTCTGGAACTTAGATAATATTATTCATGAAAATGATAGTGAAGTATTAATTACTCGTCGCCAGCTTTACACCAATTTCTTTATGGCGAGTGAAAAAGGGAATATTTTTTTAAAAGATACTTTAGATATTATTATCAATAATATTGAACAACGAAAAATTGAAGGAGGCGTATTTTCTTTAACCGGACCAACTTGTTTAAACCAAGCACTAGAAGGTAAAACCGTGAATACTCGTCGAGATAAAATTACCTGTGCGCAAGGAACATTTTCCAACGAATATTTCCAATATATGGATAAAAAAATGGGCAAATGGAATCACGCTAAAAATGAGAATTTGCTCAAATAAAAATATTTATAATAAAAAATTTACTAAGGATCAGTAATGAATAAAAACACCTTTATCGTCGGCTTTATGCTTTTTGCCATCTTTTTTGGCGCCGGCAATTTAATTTTCCCACCTAAATTAGGATTAGAAAGTGGGGAACATATTTGGCTTAGTGCATTAGGTTTCATCGTCACTGGCGTAGGCTTACCGTTGTTAGGAATTATCGTTAGTGCATTCTATTCTGGTGGTTATAGCAAAGCCCTAAAACAAATCCATCCTTGGTTTTCCTTATTCTTTTTAAGTGCGATTTACCTCAGTATTGGTCCGTTTTTAGCTATTCCACGTACTGCCGCAACATCCTTTGAAATTGCACTCCAACCCTTTTTACAAGGTGAAACAGAAATCCCACAGCTAATTTTCACCTCACTATTCTTTATTTTATCTTTATGGTTAGCGCTAAGCCCATCCAAAATGGTAGCGCGAGTGGGTTCCATTCTAACACCAGCTTTACTTATTTCAATCGCTGCCTTAGTGATTAAAGTGTTTTTTGCTTTATCCGATGTTGACTATGTCTCCGCCACTACTACTGAATCCATGTTTTTTAAAGGTTTTGTATCAGGCTATTTAACCATGGATGCGTTAGCATCTGTGGCTTTTTCAGTCATCGTTATCTCAGCGATTCAATCAAAGGGCGTCAACCAAAAACAACTGGTACAACAAACTATCTATGCGGGAATCATCGCAGCAGGAGCGTTAGCATTAATTTATCTTTCATTAGCTTGGATCGGTAGTAAATCCCATTTGAGTGAACAAGCCTTAGCTTATGTACAAGAAAGAAACCTAGATATGGGAACTTATCTACTGAACGATATTGCACAACAAACCTTTGGTGAGCTTGGTCGCATGATTTTAGGTATTATTGTTACTTTGGCTTGTTTAACTACATCGATTGGCTTAATTGTATCGGTAAGCGAATATTTTTATGAAATTTACCATAAAATTTCGTATAAAATTTATGCATTATTTTTTACTGTCATTAGCTTTATTATTGCCAATCAAGGACTCAGTACAGTACTTAGTAAATCGGTTCCTGTATTATTAGTATTATATCCGATTGCTATCACCGTAATTTTGCTCATGTTCATCAATATTTTCATTAACTTGCCATTACTTGCTCAACGTCTATCTATTGGATTAGTCTCCATTATTTCTTTATGCTCCGTATTAGGGGTAAATTTTACCGCGCAATTACCATTAAAAGCCTATTCTATGGAATGGGTTATCTTTTCTATTATCGGATTAATATTTGGATATTTTCTGGATATAATTGTTAGAAAAAGAGCATAACATACAAAAATATTGATACTCCATAAAAGTAGGTTAAAGATAATTACTATAAGACGTTAACTTACTTTTATCTAGGATTCTGATTAGCCGAATTCCAACTCTACCGAACTCTGCCCTAACATTTCCACCAATGCCATCAATAAATCATCCGTCGGTTTTATGCACCATTGCACACCTAATTTCAACAGCGCTCGACCTTGTGGACTATCGTAATACACATGAACAGGAATTGTCCCACCACTATAAGGCTCAAGTATGCTTTTAAATTGCTTCACAAATTGTGGTGTAATTTGTGCTTGTTTTAAAATAATAGCTAGACTTTTTACATAACGACTACGGGCTTCATCAAGGGTCATCAGCTCACGCACCGACATTCGTAATCCTTGGCTATATTCGTCTTCACTTACCTGTCCTGATACAATCACAATATTATCTTGTTGTAAATGATCTCCGTATTTTTCTAATGCATCAGAAAATAAGGTAATATCTAATTTACCTGAGCGATCATCAAGGGTAGCAATACCAAGTCGATTACCTTTTTTCGTCACTGCAAAACGAGAAGATATAATTAAACCACAAGCCGTACTCACCGCCCCACGTTGATTTGCTGGATTTGGCACTAAATCTTTTAAACGAAAACGACAATAATGGGACAGTTCTTTAAGGTAACGGCTAATCGGGTGGCTACTTAAATAAAGTCCTAAAGTCTCACGTTCACCATCTAAAATCTGTTTTTCCGTCCAAGGTGGTGTATTAGCATATTTGCGTTCCACATCTTCATGGCTTTCGGTTAATACACCAAACATATCCACTTGTCCAATTTCTTCATCTTTGGCAAATTGATTCGATGATTGCAGCGCATCTTCTAAATTTTTGGCAAGTGCCGCTCGGTGAGGTCCTAATTTATCGAATGCACCGGACTTAATCAGGCTTTCAAAGGTACGGCGATTAACTTGTTTGAGATCCACTCTGGCACATAAATCAAATAAATCTTTGAAAATACCGCCTTTTTCTCGAGCTAAAACTAAGGCTTCAATCGGTGCTTCGCCTACCCCTTTAATCGCCCCAATACCATAGACAATTTCGCCCTGTTCATTGACACTAAAATGATATTTACCGGTGTTAATATCTGGCGGTGTGACTTTTAACCCCATACGCAAACATTCATCATACAACCCCACGATTTTATCGGTATTATCCATTTCTGAGGTCATCACCGCCGCCATAAACTCGGCTGGGAAATGAGCTTTCAACCATAAGGTTTGATAGGACACCAATGCATAGGCTGCTGAGTGCGATTTATTAAACCCATAGCCGGCAAATTTTTCCACCAAGTCGAAAATCTTCATCGCCAACTCGCCATCTACGCCGTTTTTAATTGCCCCCGCTTCAAACACCGAACGCTGTTTTGCCATTTCTTCGGGCTTTTTCTTCCCCATGGCTCGGCGTAATAAGTCTGCACCACCCAGCGTATAACCCGCCAAGGCTTGTGCGATTTGCATCACCTGTTCTTGATACACAATCACGCCGTAAGTGGGTTCTAAAATCGGTTTAAGGCAATCGTGTTGATATTGCGAATCTGGATAAGACACTTCTTCTCGCCCATGTTTACGGTCAATAAAGTTTTGCACCATGCCTGATTCCAACGGACCCGGACGGAACAATGCCACCAACGCAATAATATCTTCAAAACAGTCAGGTTGCAGGCGTTTAATCAAATCTTTCATGCCACGCGATTCTAACTGGAACACCGCCGTGGTTTCCGCCGCCAACAAAATTTTAAATGCATCAGGATCATCAAGTGGAATACTTTCAATGCGGACTGGCGGTTTATTCTCTTTTGCCATCCGGGCATTAATCATATCCAACGCCCATTTAATAATGGTCAATGTCCGCAAGCCTAAAAAGTCGAATTTCACCAGGCCCGCATATTCCACATCATTTTTATCAAAATGGGTGACGGGATGCAACCCCTCACTGTCACAATATAGAGGCGAAAAATCTGTAATTAGCGTTGGTGAAATAACCACACCACCTGCGTGCTTACCTGCATTTCGGGTCACTCCCTCGAGCTTGCGAGCCATATCAATTAACGCTTTAACTTCTTCATCGGCTTCATAAATCTCAGCTAATTTAGGTTCCGCTTCAAAGGCTTTGGCTAAGGTCATACCGGGATCGGGTGGCACTAATTTGGAAATCCGATCCACGAAACCGTAAGGGTGTCCCAACACACGCCCCACATCACGGATTACCGCTTTTGCCGCCATCGTACCAAAGGTAATAATCTGCGACACCGCCCCACGTCCATACATTTCTGCCACATGATCAATCACCCGATCTCGCCCGTCCATACAAAAATCCACGTCAAAGTCAGGCATTGACACCCGTTCAGGATTTAAAAAACGTTCAAATAGTAAATCAAAGGCGAGCGGATCCAAATCGGTGATTTTTAATGCATACGCCACTAAGGATCCTGCCCCTGAACCACGCCCCGGTCCAACTGGAATACCGTTATCTTTCGACCATTGAATAAATTCCATCACGATCAAGAAATAGCCCGGGAAACCCATTTGGTTAATTACATCCAGTTCTACCTGCAAGCGTTCATCATATTGCGGACGTTTTTCCAACCGCACTTTTTCGTCAGGAAACAAAAACGCCAACCGTTCTTCCAATCCCTCTTTGGCTTTTTTCACCAAAAAATCTTCGGTGCTGAGATTACCTGTGGGAAACTGCGGTAAAAAATATTCGCCTAATCGAATCGTCACATTACAGCGTTGAGCAATTAATAAGGTATTTTCTAAGGCAGATGGAATATCCGCAAACAACTCGCACATTTCCTGTTCAGAACGAAAATATTGTTGATGAGTATAAAGTTTTGGGCGTTTCGGATCGTCCAAGGTATAACCGTCATGAATCGCCACCCGAATTTCGTGCGCTTCAAAATCATCTGCTTTTAAAAAGCACACATCATTGACTGCCACCACGGGCAACTGATATTGCCGAGCTAAATCTAACGCAGCACGAATATAGCGTTCTTCTTCATTATGCCCTGTGCGAGCCAGACTTAAATAAAAATGGTTCGGGAAAAATTGTTGATAAAATTTCACCGCACTTTCCACATCGGCTTGATTATCTTTCAATAATTTCAAGCCAATATCACCCTTGCGACCACCCGACAGCACAATCACACCGTCATTATGTTCGGTCAACCATGCTTGATCAATATAAGGCAAATCATCATAACCACGCTGATAAGCCTTTGATAATAAAAGGGTAATATTTTTATAGCCATCATTATTTTTAGCTAGCAAAGTTAATTCAAAGTATTCATCACCACAAAGCTCACTTTTCACCAACACATCCGCCCCAATAATCGGCTTAATCCCCACGCCTAAAGCCTCGCCATAAAATTTCACCAATCCACAAAAATTAGCAAAATCCGTTAACGCCATTGCCACCATATTTTCAGCAACACAGGCTTTCACCAAAGGTTTCACTTTGGCAATACCGTCAATCATCGAAAAATCACTATGGGTACGCAGATGAACAAAACGTGGCTCAGAACATGGGGTTGACATGGGTTATCCTTGTAATGATAAAAGTGCGGTCTATTTTACGTTAATTTTTGGGAAAATAAAAATACCGAGCGACAAATTAATCGCGTTATCTTGCACCTGCTAACCTTGTTTTTTTGTTCTTTTAGTCTGTCTAATGTATTGATAAAATTACCTTAATTTTTTCTCGTTCTTTATCATAAAGATTATCAATGAATTGCTCCATGTATTCCCAGTCAGGCTCCCCTGCTTTATCTATGGGGAGATATATTGAAAAATCAGTTTTAACATGCCTATTTAGTTCATCAATAAATGCCTTATAAAACTGTCTACTTTCTCTAAACACCATGATAGAAATAAACATTTTTACATTAAATGACATATCCCATGTTGGTTTTAATACAATAACATTTTGGCTTGTGTAAAATGGGCTTGGTTGAATAAAGCATGAACCTAAATATTCACCACCTAACGACAAGGTTAAATTTCCAGCTTCATAAGGATTTATGTCATTTATAAGATCAACATATTCTGTTATTCCATTATTTTTATTTGCCCTTCCGATGAAATTAACTGTTGGATTTTGCTGTGTCATTTTAACTTTATCCAATTTCGTCCCCATATCAATCTCAAAAAGTCCTTTATCATATAAATGAAACTTCCGCCAATTTGATAAATCTATCTTTTTAGATTGACTACGATCTATATATTGAGTTATATAATATTGATTAGAAATCTCTTTTTTATGTATATTATAAATAAAATTTTCCATATATTCCCAATCTGGAATATCATTTTTGACAGGAAGTTTGATATTTAGATTTAATGCCATTTCCCTTGTGAATTTATTCACATAATTAAAATCCATTAAACTAGCTTGTTTTCTAAAAATAACCATAAAAAATAATAAGCAATTTTTAGTCCAATTTTCATGATACAAGATTGGTGTTAATTTTTGAACGTGAGAATATCCAACAAAATCTATTGGTTGATAAAAAATACTTTCTGCTGTTGTTGTATCGCTAAATGTAATAATATTTCCTATTTCTGTACATTCAAGATAGCTATAACCACCAACACCATTATTATAGCTTGAATTAACTATAACAGGATTTATTCCATTTTCGTCAATTAAATCCTTATTAATTAATTTATGGTATCTTGTTGGTGTAATATCAAATAACTCTTTTATTTGATATTCTTTCCATTCTGAAATATTTATTTTACTCAATATTTTTCTCTCCTAAATGTAAGATCAATTTATTATTTTTCACCTCAGATTTATATAAAACTTGATTCAACAGTTTTTCATTAAAAGATTTTACATCAACACCATTTTCAAAAAGAATATAGTCTAAAATCACCTTTTTAAAATCTTCTTCATAAATTTCAAATTCTTGCTGTGGTTTTTGGTAAGACAAATGTTCTTTTGGATCAAGCCATTGATGTGTTTGATACTGTTCGTCAACCTTTCTTGTCACTACATCTAGCCAGTAACGTTCAATATCCGACCAACGGTTTTTAATGTCGTGACGACCTTGATTTTTGACTCGTTCCAAACCGTCATCTTCCATGTAGCAAGCAAATACTTTTTTATCCTTTTGTGGCTTACCTGCTTCAAATACAAAAATACTCGTGGTAATCCCCGCATCAAAAAGATTTTCAGGGAGCTTAATAATCATTTCTAATGTGTGTTTTTTTAACAGACTGTGCATTTTATCTTTTTCTAGTTTTTTATCAGGTAAGATAAATGCACATTTTGTACTAACGGAAACATTGTTTAGTACATTTTCCACAATTTTTTTACAGCCATATTTTCGCTCATAAGGGGGATTCATCAGCACTTTGGTAATCGGTTTGGATTTTATCCATTCACAGGCTTTGGCTTCTCTTGTGTCTAAGTGTTCTAGGTTGGTTTTACCATCTTTGTGAATAAGCATATTGGCACAGGCAAGGGCAAAAATTTCACGATCAAACTCAATACCAAATAGTTTATTTTGTTTAATATTTTCTGCTTCTTTGGTATTGTTTCCGCCTACTTCTTGAAGCATATTTGCCATTGTTTTGACCAAAAAAGAACCACTACCACAAGTGGCATCTAATACATTATCTGCATAACTCACTTCTAACAAATCATACATAAAAGATGAGATATGCTCTGGCGTAAATACTTGTCCACTTTCAGATTTCTTTTTATAACGATTAAATTCGTTAAAGAAAATCCCCATCACATCTTCTCCATTCCAGTTATCAGAATTAACCGAGTGAGAAATGCCAATGATGCCATCAATAAATTCATTAATATCATCTTGATTTTCAACAACATTCATTCTAATTTCACTGTAAACATCTAACAAAATATCAATTTTTAAATTCTGTTGTCTGTGTTCTTCTAACGATTTGGCAAGAGTATCATATATTTTATTTCTAAATGGTCTAAACCCATTATTCTTGATGGCTTCTAAATTACCTCCAAAGCGTTCTACTACCAATGCTGAAGCAGTAAAAATCATACGGTGATATAAATTTTTGATGCCGAATTTAAAATGTAAGAGATCATTAATTCTTTTGGTTAAAGAATATATTTTGTTCTTATCAATATTATTATCCTTAAATAAATCCAGATAATATTGTTTAGGTTGTAGTGTTTTTGCTGCCTTAATTAATTGTTTATTCTTATAAATGGCAATATCTTGACCATTGTATAAAATACCAATCGTCTTATTATATTTTGAACTGATAATATCAATATTTTTAAATAGTTCATCAATAAATTCTTGTTTGGCAATATCCTTATCTTCGGATTTTGTTTCAAGAATAATGGCGACATCAAATGTACTATCAGGTAAATACCAACCATCAGGTTTATCGTTAAACCCTTTAAAACCTAATTGATTAAACGTGGTAATCTGACCTGTGCCTTGCTGTACATTCTTTTCTTTTTTATCAAATTGTAAGATGATTTTTGCACTATCTCTTACTTCGTCCTCAGTTTTAAAAATTGACACTCTAGATCTCCAA
>Ga0192269_1070_pt1 | contig 11278 bp, 12 predicted proteins | sample Koala_Koa24_B3_FD_131258 | JGI IMG/M metagenome (GOLD analysis project Ga0192269, IMG submission 131258) | Enriched cells from koala feces incubated with labeled cellulose particles, San Francisco Zoo, California, United States - Koala_Koa2-4_B3 ... | reverse complement strand
GTGCTGCGGTTCTGCTCTTTGCTCATCCGGCAGAGCGCCGAAATGAAATGGGTGTAAGCCTGCACCGTATCGGCATCGGGCATCTTGGAGAACCAGGGGAAGGAAACAGCGTCCTCGCTGATTTCAATCGGCGTGGTGTCAATCCCCAGCGCCTTTTTGATGAGATTGCCCTTGGCGTCCAGCAGCCTGGTGAGGTTGCCGACCGAAACCTTGTCCAGCGGAACCGCCACTGTAAGCCCCACGTCTGCGCCGTGTCCGCTTTTCTCGGCTTCTTCGGATTCTTCCTCGGCGGTTTCTTCTTCGGCTGTGTCGGCGGCAGGAGCCTCGCATTCAAAGCCTGCCTCGGTAATGCCGTCCAGAACCTCCTCCACAATCTCGGTGTCGCTGCGGTCGGAAAAGACCAGCGTTCCTTCCTTGGTCAGTGTGAAGAAGTCGATTTCATAAGCGCAGGTCGGCATATACTGGTATTCAGCCTTTGCGCCCGTGATTTTGGAAATGACCTGCGCCAGCTCCTTGCGCCGTGCGCCCGTTACGTTGTACTTTACTTCCATTGTGTTTGCCTCCTTTGTTTTTCGGTAGTACATATATCACTCTAAACCGCAGAAATAGCAAGCGGTTCAGGCGGAGAATATGTACCGAATTATTCCGCAGGAAGCTGTGAGTAATACACAATGCCTGAGAGTACAAACGCCACGCACGGGAGCGCCACGCCGTTGCCCCACATCTTGTATTCCGCAGAATCGGAGTGAGGGTCTTTCAGCCATTTCGCTATCTGTTTGGAGGTTTTCGGCTTGACCTTCGGATTAGTAACAAGCCGATGCGTCTCGAATATCTTGTACCAGAAGTACAGTTCCTCATCTGTCGGTTTCTCCGTGCCGAGATCGGCGCACCACCAGTCGGGAAAGCCCTGGAGCCTTGCACATTCGGTTGGGGTGAGCCTGCGGACGGTATATCCGCTCTGGACTGCGCCCGGACCTTTTGCCACCAGCGTCGGCTGCAGTTCCTCCTCGATGGACGGGGAGAATTTTGCATTCTGCCCCTGGTTGAAAGCGTCCCTGCCGATGCCGTAAGCTACGGCGGCGGGGTCTTTGTAATCCCTCGCCATAAGGGTAGGTGCCTGATCCTCCGCAGTCTGCATAAACGAGCCGGTGGTCATGGCATACACCGCATGATGGTCGGTAGCGTTCAGCGTAAACGATACATCCTTGTTGACGCCGTTTCCCTGGGGCCCGTTTTTATCATCCCTGCCTATCATATTGCCTTGGATGGAGTAGCTTTCCACCACAGCGATGCCGCCCTGGTTGCAGGTCGGGCTGCCGCCGCCGATGTCCAGCGTCCTGCTGGTTTCCGCTTCATAAATCCCGGCATGGGGATTGTCCGAGAGCATGGCATTGGATTTGAAGGAACTGATGCCGTATGCCTGGGGTACAAAGACCGTCTGGTCGTTATTGCATCCCAGCGTTGCAGACTTGTCCTCCTGAATCAGTGCGCCCTTGCCGCCGCCCTCGCAGCCGCATCGTATCTTCAGCGTCTTTGGTGTATCCCCAACGATAAACGGCTGGTTGTTGCCGCCTGTGCCGTATGTTGAGCTGACTGTCGGCGCCGTGTCGAGGGGACCGGTGTATCTCGTGTCCTGGGAGTGGTTCTCCCACATGGTCACCGCCGCCGGGACAACACCGGCTCTCAGTGTTGGGGATTTCTCCGCTTCATATCCAATCGAGCGGCTGCTTGCCGAATGCTCCGTACAGAAACCTGCCGATTCCACCACGCACGGCGGATGATGGGCTTCTGCCCGGAGTGTAGAGGTGACGTCCTCAGTCACGTTCATCCGCTCACCGCCCTGGTCGTTCAGGCACGGAACCGGCGATGCAACGAAGGTCTGCATCTGCATATTGCGGGTAGCCATCAATGCGCCGGACACGCCGTGCAGGTCGATGGTTTCTTCCCGCTGGTTGATATGGAACGCTAAGACGCCATCGCCGCCTGGTTCTCCAGCGCCAGCCGCAGCACTTCCGGCAGCTCTTTGCCACGCACGGAAGCCCTCCGCAGAATACCCTGACACGCCTTCGGACTCAAATAATATTTTTCCGGCACTCCCGCCTGCAAAATCTGCGACAAGGTAGATGCGTTTTCTTCTCTGGGGGACTCCCCAGTATTGCGCGTCGAGGACTCTCCATGCGAGGGAAAATCCATCGCCCAGGATTTCTCCTGCGGAAGGCCACCTCTCAGGTCGAGAAACAGATACAGTTTCGCTTTTGACAGAGAGGAGCGCTTCGAGTACGGCTTTGAAGTCCTCGCCGCCGTTTGAGGAGAAGGCTCCCGGCACATTCTCCCAGACTGCGTATCTTGGATATTTTCCATTGGTCGCACACCTCATTTCTTTTATGATACGCACAGCTTCATAAAAAAGGCTTGAACGTTCTCCGTCCAGGCCGCTGCGCTTGCCCGCCACCGACATATCCTGGCACGGGCTTCCGAAAGTGATGATGTCCACAGGCTCGATTTCGCCGCCGTCCATAGCGGACACATCACCGTAATGTTTGATAAAGGGCATCCTCTTTGTGGTCACCCGGATGGGGAACGGCTCGATTTCCGATGCCCAGACAGGGGTAATCCCGGCAAGCAGGCCGCCCAGCGGAAAGCCGCCAGAGCCATCAAACAGGCTGCCAAGCGTTAATTTATCAATCCGCAGCCACCTCCGCATATTTTAACGTCCGCCCATCACGCTCCACAGACACACCGTCTGCCGAGCCGACCTGCTCCACATAGCGGTTCACGATGACATCGCAGAACTTTTCGTCCAGCTCGATGGTGTAACAGATGCGGTCGGTCTGTTCACAGGCAATGAGCGTAGAGCCGGAACCTCCGAAGGGGTCCAGCACCACGGAATTGCTCATGGAGGAATTAGTGATGGGATAGGCAAGCAGGGGGATCGGCTTCATCGTGGGGTGGTCGCCGTTCTTCTTCGGCTTGTCGAACTCCCAGATGGTCGTTTCCTTCCTGCCCGTGTACCACTGGTGCTTGCCTTTCTTCTTCCAGCCGTAAAGCACCGGCTCATGCTGCCACTGGTACGGGGAGCGTCCCAGCACCAGGGACTCCTTCTTCCAGATACAGCAGCCGGATAAATAAAAGCCGGCATCCGCAAAGGCTCGCCTGAAATTCAGCCCCTCGGTGTCAGCATGGAAAACATAGATGGACGCATCCTCCGCCATGACCGCTTCGGTATTTTTGAACGCAGAGAGCAGGAATTCATAGAAGGCTGCGTCCGCCATGTTGTCATTTTTAATTTTCCCTGCCGTACCCTCGTAGTTGACGTTGTACGGCGGGTCTGTAATCACAAGGTTTGCTTTGACGCCGCCCATCAGAGCGGCAAAGGTGTCGGGATTTGTCGAATCGCCGCAGATAAGCCTGTGCCTGCCCAGCATCCAGATGTCTCCTGCCTTGGAGAAAGCGGGTTTCTCCAGTTCCGCACCGACATCAAAATCATCCTCTTTGACCTTGCTGCCGTCATCGAAGAGTGCGGCGATTTCCTTTTCATCAAAGCCGGTCAGGGAGACATCGAAGTTCTCGCCCTGCAGGGCTTCAATCTCAACACGAAGCAGTTCCTCGTCCCAGCCCGCATCCATCGCCATGCGGTTGTCGGCGATGATATATGCTTTCTTCTGGGCTTCGGTCAGGTGGTCGGCAAAGACACACGGCACCTCGTCGATGCCTTCTTCCTTTGCCGCAAGGATTCTGCCATGTCCGGCAATCACACCGTAGTCCCGGTCTATGATAATGGGATTGATGAAGCCAAATTCCCGCAGGGAGGAGCGGAGCTTGTTTATCTGCTCCGGCGAGTGTGTCCTTGCGTTATTTACATATGGCACCAGCTTCGTGATCGGTACGAGCTGCATTTCAGTTGTCGTTTTCATATCAGTACAGCCCCCATTCCGCAAATTTCTCAAAGCCGCCTACCGAGTGGATGTACTGCCTTGCCTCCTCCACAATCTCGGGATAGGGCAGCCCGTCCACGGTATCGTCACCGATTGCACAGCATAATTCGACAGGTTTCGACAATCTCTGTGCTTTCAGGAAAGCGTGTATATTTACACTTACATCTGCTTTGGAGAGGTCTTTTCCGTGCAGACCGCCGCCGGTGACGGAGTCCGCCATATCAGAACCGAGCTTGCGGTTCGTGGCACCCGTGTCAACGTCCGTGCCGCCGGTCCAATCGCCCAGGGGATTGACCACGGCATTCGGATACAGTTTTCGCATCTCCGCAGACGAAGTATTGCTCTGGCAGATGATGAACCGTTCTCCGTCCAGAATGTACTTCCCATCAAACGGATGGACGGCATACATTTTTCGAGCGAATTTGGAGAGCGTTTTCTGCTCCTCGGTCAGCGGCATCCCTTTGAAAATGCCGTTGTCGCCGCAACGAAAATCCGACTCCTGGTTATCTGACAGATGCTCATCCTGCGCTTCAATGACAATGTCCGCAATCATCTGCTTTCCTGCAATACGCCGGATAGCCTGTCGGATATCCCATTCGGCAATCTTCGCCGAAGTCTCTATGATTGCGAGACAACGGTCATGACCGAGCAGAACCTCCACAGCAATTTTCGGATTCTCCTCCGCAGCGTATGCCAGGTCAACGATTGCTCCCGCAATTCTGTCCGCCACCTTGTCCGGGTGGCTCGGATTTACTTTTTCTATCATGTTAGTTTTGTCCTTTCCTTGCCCGGAGCAGCCGTTCCATCACATCATCCTGGGGACTGACTCCCGTGTATTCGCCGGTACAGTTCTCCCGGACAATTTGATATATTTCTGACCACAGGCGGTTCGCCTGCGTCATGTACTTATCCGCAATCGCCACATAGGGAGACTGGATCGCCGCCCCAGTGGTGGGGTGCTTCGCTAAAAATCCGAGCTGGCTGGTGATGCTTTCACACTGTATCCAGCGGGCGCTCGCCATAGCAAAGCGTTCAATGAGCTGCGGAGAGACAAGCGCCGCACAGCCCCTTTCGGATAGCCACTGCCATGTGGTTTCATATATTTCCGCAGCGCAGAGCGTGGAGCCGTCCTTCTGGGGAGCGGACAGGAACTCGGACGGTTTCGGCATAGCCTGGCCTTCCAGTTCGGCGGCGCTGTCACCGAAGTCGATGACTGTCAGCGGTCTGTGTCCCGTATTTCCGTCTGCGATTTTATCTGCGATTGCTTTTTTCGGCCTGCCGCCGCTGCCCGGTTTGGGTCCTCGCTGTCCCATTTTCAACACCTCACTTTCGGCAGGGGGTCTATTCCCCTAAAAACTTTTGCGATTTTGCGCGTTTGAGGGGCCGCCGGTCTTCTGCGGGACCCTCCCGGAGATTTCGACCGCCCCTCCCTCAAGCGTGACGGTTTCCATCGTAGGAGTAGACCGTCTCGTTGTGAGAGCGTGTCCCCATCTCTGCGTGTATCTCTGCGTGGCACTTGCGGCAGAGACTCATCAGGTTGCTCTCATCGTTGGCGCCGCCGTCAGCCAGCGGCTTGATGTGGTGAACCTCCTCGACCTTGACGTAGCGCCCGGCTTTCATGCACCGCTCACACAGCGGATGGGCGTGGGCGTAGACTCGGCGGATAGCCTGCCAGTTGTGACCGTACCGCTTGCCATGCTGAGGGTCGCGCCCGTTCTGCTCATACTGCTGTGCTACCAGTTTTCCATGCTCCTCACAATAGGTGCCGTCCGTCAGCCTTGGGCAGCCGGGGTAGGAACATGGTTTCTTAGGCATCCTTGGCATGGTGCCGCACCTCCTTTATGGCATGAGAAAAGCCCTGCGGTATGTGTGTTCCGCAAGGCTCAAAATATAATAATCTCCTGTAAATACAGGCAAAAATATATCCGCATATAAAAAAACAGTTCTGAAAATATATCCCGACAGGGAAATACAGCCTATCGACATATTTCGATATATTCCGACAGGAAAATTCACCGTATTTGTGGGCATATACAACCGATATATGCCCCATATCCGCCGTATATCGCTGTATCTGCCTGGGCGGATATACTCTGAAACTATATCGGGACAGGGGGAAAATATATATCAGCAGGTTGGGATATACACAAAATATATTTCCACAGGCTTTTCTCCTGCAAAAATATATCCGGCATATATTTCTATTGCTGAAATCGCCGTATTTGCCGCCCAATACAGCCGATATACCGCCATATTCAGCTATAACCGATCTCGATATAGGGCTGTGAATATATCGGGATATATTTTTCCTGCCTGAGAATATATCGTTACAGGAAAATCCCTGTGCCGACAGGTGTATCTCTCGAAAAATCTATATCCGCATATATTTGCCTATAAGAAAAGCCCTGTGGGTGTATCCCGCAAGGCTCATCTTACAATTTTGCTGATTATATCATATCACGCCAGCTACTCAGGCACAATGGGACAAAGGTGGACAAAGCTGGGCATTTCGGGCGCTTGCTAAATCTGAATAGGATTCTCAGGCATCACAACATGAGTGAGCGCGTTGCCGTGCCAGCGTCTGACCGTGCGAGGGTCTGCATAAAGTGTCATTCCAATCTGCTCCCAGGTCATATGGTCCACATAGCGGTAACGAAGCACCATCCGCTCGTCTGTATTTTTCACGGAGTCAATCGTTAAACGAATCTGCGCTTTTAAATCTACCAGGCGGTCAATCTCCTCGTTGATGGTCTTTTCCATCTCCATGATTCTCTCAACCTGCTTTACAAACGGAGCATCCGTATTTCTGGTCGCGTTATAACGCTCCTCAAAACCGGGAGAAGATATATTCTGAGACATCTGACGAAGCCTGCCCAATTCCGCGATGTCGGAGTTAATCCTCTGATCCAAGCGGTATGCCTGGGATAAATACTCTTTTGCCGTCATATCTTATCCGCCTCCTGTTTCAATTTCTGGAAGATTGCGTTTCCATCCGCATCCGTCAGCATCTGGTACCATTGTGAATGGAAGAATCTCTCTATAGACGCAAGTTCAAACCGGTGTCCGTTGCACTTGTCCTCCCATTTTTCATGGACACCTTTCTTTTTCCGTTCCTTGTCATCGCCATCCTGTTTCGGCGGCTTTGGAGGGTCAGGCGGCGGCTCGTGGGAAAGCAGTTTCTTCAGAGCTTTCGTTTCGGTCAGATAATCCTGTGCTGCCTGGATTACGATGGCGTTCGCCAATTTCTCATAATTGCTGATGTCGCACATAGGCGATACCTCCTTCAAATGAATTGATTTCGGCATCGTTGCGTTGCGGCAGTGTTCTTTATATCAATGCAGAGCGGCGTCAATTGCGCCGCGCACCTCATCCACCGAGCGCACCACCAAAGCGGTACCTCCTGCGGAGCGGATTTTTCGGATGGTCGTTTCCTGGAGCTTCGTAGGCTTGCCATCAGCTGTTTTGACCTCAAAGCCGAAGAAGTGACCGTCAATACAGGCGATAATATCCGGTATGCCGGCTGTCCCATACATCCCGCCATGCTCTTTCCAGCAGAAGCACCCCGGCACGGTTTTCAGGTATTTCATTATCGCTCTCACAACATCTGATTCTTTCATGTGTCAACCAAACCTCCCTGTTTTCAATGCTCTTGACACATTTGACACGTAAATTCCTATTATAATGATAATTTTTTTGAAAAATCAAAAACATAGGGGTATGTGTATTTTTTATATTATATATAGGGAGTTAGGAAACTCGTGTCAGACGTGTCAAGTGTCAATAGGGATTTATGGCGATGCCCATAGCGGAACACCGCCAAATCCCATCAACCCGGTATATCGGCAAGACGTATCCCCGTAAGAATGCGCCTTTTACCGAGTGTATCCACGTCACGCTTCACATCAATACACGCTGTGGTGATCTGCTGCACAAACGACTTCTGGGAATACGGCTTCAGCCCACACTCCTCACAATAGGCTTTGTAGGCGTTGAACAATTCTGTGGAACCCACGGTATAGGCAGCATCCAGTTCACAGTTTTCCTTTACAAACGACAGCACGGAATCCGACTCCTCTCGGTACTGCTGCAGCTCGTCCTTGTTGACCTGCGTCTCAGAGAAGATGAAATGGTTGTCCATCAATCTTCGCAGACCTTCCAATGCGAACAGAAAGATGCCGTCAGCCTCCATGCGGAATTTATCCAGAAGCTCCGGGTCACGCTTTTCCTGTGGCACGGTATGATTGAAACGAATGATGATGAGCCTGCGGTAAAATCCCTCGGAGCGGTCGCCATAGTTCTTCGGTATGCTGTTGCAGGAGAACAGGAGCCTTGCCGTACTCTGGAAAGAGAACGGGTTCTTGTTCTTCTTCTCCACGGTCAGATAATCCTCACCCACAAGGGCTTTGAAGATGCCGTTGTCGTCAATGTTCTTTGTAGGCAGGTCAGCGAAGATATTCGCCAGCTTCCCGAAAAGCTCCGCAGTCTTGAACCGCTCGTTCAACGCCTGCCAGGATACATTCGACACGTTCTGCTTGCCCAGCAGCACATCGTTCAGCACACGGAGCAGCACGGATTTACCCGCACTCGCGGCACCCACGATAACAAAGCACTTCTGTGCGGAGTTGACGGGAATCAGGAAATAGCCCAGCATCTCCTGTATCAGACGGACCTGCTCCATATCGCCGCCCATCGATTCAGCAAGGAACTTCTTAAACAGCGGGCAGTCCGCTTTCTTGTCATAGGTCACATTCAGCTGGACCGTAGAATAATAATCCGGCGTGTGTTCCGTCAGGGTATCTTCCAGTACGTTGTATAGACCGTTGCGGACGTTAATGATGTACGGATTTGCGTTCAGTTCACGGATATCGTGCTGCACGAGCAGCCGCCACTGCTTCTCCGAGTCCACAATCTGCGTCATTTTCGTTTCACGCACCAGCATCTTCTCCTGCACCAGCCGCTGTGCCTCCATCTCCGACATCTCACAATACACACCGCCACGGTACACAAAGTGCTGCTCCGCAGCATAAAAAACCTGCTGGTTCTCCGACATTTCCTTTGCCAGCACACCTGGAAGGAAACGGAGTCCTTTTTCGGTCGGCTCGTACCAGTCGGGAATCGTGATACCTGCTTTCGCCCTCTTTGCGTTCTTGCTCGCCTGGTACGCTTTACTCAGGTCCTTATAGATAGCCATCAGTGGTTTCAGGAAAGAGGTCTTGAATTTGAAATGGTCGCGCAGTTCCGAATTGATGATAGCATCGGCAATCACCACGTCCTGGTTATACAGGTATTCCGCTATAAAGTTCTTTGCCGTCTGAAGGTCGTCAATCGTCTTTCCCGCCACAGGCAGTTCCGATAATATCTCCAGTAATGTATCCGAATCCAGCGGCTGATAACACAGTGCCGCAGGAGACTTGACAGGGCAGGCACCCGCCGCGAACTTCGGACACTTGAAGCCCTTCTCGCAGATGGTCTGGCAGGTGATAGGTTTCGTGCCGCTCTCCAAAAAGTGATTGATTTTCTTCTGTGTGTTTGTCTCGTTGTATCCGGGGTACGGAGCGGAAAGCTGATGGATCAGTTCCGTTCCGCCCGCAAAGGGAGCAAGGTTCGTAATCATAGCGTACCAGTCATGCTCGGAAAGCGAGGAGGCGTCCGCCTTGCAGTGTTTCAGGAAATCACAGGAGCGCATAACGATGTCCAGTCCCTTATCGCCGCCGGACTTCTTTTCCACGGGCTGCACTTCCACCTCCGGCAGCACGTCCGACAGCTGCGCCTGGGTGTATTTACGCTCCGGGTGGAAGCTGGCGCAGGTCACCTCCACAGGCGTGTCCTTCTTGCAGTGGTTAAATCCCGGCAGGCGCATTACCCTCGACTCATTAACGCACATGGGATCGCCGTCAAACTGTTTCACGAGCTGCTTCTGCACCGTGCGGAATTTCTCCACCTTGGCCGTGGCATCCATGAACCAGTATACATGGAGCGATTTCTGCGTTTTGATAATCATGGACGGAGGGAGTGGGAAGGCATCCACCTTTTTCTGCTGCTCGTCAAAGCTGCCCGTGTCCATCTCCACAAACTGCGCGTTGATACGGGTGATAGCGGAATCATCCTGCCCACCGTAGTTGACCACATAGAAGATGCCGCGGTTTAAAGCATTGTGGTTCTTCAGCGTTTCCTCAATCGTAGCGTACTTTCCGCATTCACACTGAAGTTTCGCCCCTTTGAACACACCGCTCTTTTTATCATCAAAGACACGGAAACAAACATTCTCCGTGGGATTGAACAGGCTGCCCAGCACATCGGTCGCTGTTACACTCATGCCCTCACCTCCGCCATATCAAAATACTTGATGGGGATACGGAGACGTTTAGCCTCCTCCACCTCATTTTCCATACCCGCCGAAACCTCTCCGTTTACGGTAAAACACCACAGCTCATCACACACGGCAAGCAGCGCCAGACCGAACAGCAGACACATATCCCGCTCGGCGGGGTTGTTGTCGTCAAACCCCATGTTGGGATACATCAGATGGCTCGCCACAGGGATTTTTCCATTTGCCGCCGCATAACGGCAGGCACGGGCAGCATCCTCTGTGTTTGTTACAACATCACCGGCATACTTGGATGCGATATACACCTTCGGACGGTTCTTAATCTCGTACCGCTTCTTCTGGTTCTGCTTATACTCCTTCATGATACGGCTCATTGCGGCGCCGGCTGTCGGGTCCGCGTAGCCTTCGCTATTCCTATACATCCGGCTTCACCTCCGTCTCCATAAGATACAACGCCTGGTTCTCTGCCTGGGAACAGAGAACTGCGATTTGCCCCAGCCGCTCATACATCCTGCGGCGCTGTGCGTCCATCATTGAAAAATAAAGGTCGCCGTCCTCATATCCAACCAACAGATAATCCGCGCTGACACCAAAGTAATCCGCAATAGCAAGGCACTTCGCCGCAGACGGTTCCGTCTTGCCCTGCACATATAAAGCAAGGGACTGCGGTCTGATGCCGATATACTCCGCCAGTTCTTTCTGCGTAGTCGGTTTTCCCGTAATGGGATGCTTTTTCATCAGCTGACGGAGCGTTTCCGGCAGCTTGTACTTTCGTCTGTTTTCCATATCCTAATCCTCCAATTCTTCCATGTTTCCGAATGTGTGTCCCGCCGATGCCTCAGCGATCAGCGGAAGGTCGAACTCCGGGAAAGGCTGCTCCTCCATGCAAGCGCGTACAAAATCTACCGCATCGGAGAGCCTGTCCTCCGGGATAATAAACGTCAGCTCATCGTGTATCTGGAGGATGGGCTTTAGCCACGGACGTTCCGGCAAACCCGCCAGTATCCTGACAATT
>Ga0192269_1077_pt1 | contig 11510 bp, 13 predicted proteins | sample Koala_Koa24_B3_FD_131258 | JGI IMG/M metagenome (GOLD analysis project Ga0192269, IMG submission 131258) | Enriched cells from koala feces incubated with labeled cellulose particles, San Francisco Zoo, California, United States - Koala_Koa2-4_B3 ... | reverse complement strand
TGGTATTGCTGCAAAGCATGTATTTACTGCTCTTTTCGCTCTCACCTTTCGTCAGATGTCATGGAATCAATTTATGAATTCTAAATATAAGAATGATCTTCCAGGCAAAGATTGTGGCTATCGTTTTCTTAATTCACAAAAATTCAACTGGAGAAAATTTCTGTTGGAAATATCATCTAATGCAGTGGATAAAATAGATCCATTGACCAGTATTGAAAGAATTAAAGTATTTATAGTTGACGATTCACCATACAATCGTTCAAGATCAAAGAAAACAGATATGCTTTCTAAAATATTTGATCATGTAACCATGAAATATTTTAATGGCTACCATCTTTTAACATTAGGATGGAGTGATGGAGCTACATTTCTGCCAGTTGATTTTTCATTGCAGGCAACAATGAAGAATCTTATAAATGGTATTGATGAAAGTCTCGATAAACGAACACTTTCCTATAAAAGAAGGTTTGAAGCTACCCAATCTAAAACAAAAAATACTATTGAAATGGTTAAAAGAGCATTAAACAGGGGAATAAATGCTCAATATGTTCTCATGGATAGCTGGTTTGCGTCACCAAAAATGTTTATGAGAATGAAAAAAGAAGTAAAAATTGATGCATTATGCCAATTAAAAAAGACAAGTAAGCATCATTATGCGTATCAGGGTAAAAAATATGATGTCAAATCGTTATTTGATATTTCCTTAAGAACAGGGAAAAAGGAAAGAAACAAAGATGGTATTATTAGTTCTATTATTGTAAATATTGATGAAGAGACAAAGTTAAAGATAGTTTTTGTCGTTAACAGGAATGACAACAGTGAGTGGATAGCCATGGGAACAACAGATATTACTTTAAGCGATGAGGATATTATCACTGTTTATAACCTGAGATGGTCGATAGAGGTATTTTTTAAATCAATAAAGCAGTATTTTGGTTTAGAGAAGGAATTCATAACAAATAGTTTTGAAAGCCTTATTTCACATACAACAATAGTATTTGTAAGATATATAGTCGTGGCATGGGAAACACGAAAGGATAAGGATCCAAAAACAGCAGGTGGTTTCTTTCTTGAATTATGGGATGAAATGGCAAGTGCTTCATATATAGAAGCATTAAACTTATTGCTTACTAAAATAAAGGTATTATCAGAAGGGTTAGAAAGTGAAATACAAGTAATGGTAGGAGAAATGCTTACAAAATGGGAAACAATGCTTCCTACATGGATGACTATATCTTTAGGTTTGTCAAGTACATTATCTTTATCATAATATTTTATGGTTTTATCCATGTTTTTATATTAATGATGCCATTTTTGAAGTGCGAAACTTGAGTTCTCTAAGTTTAACGGATAGTCTTTTTTTGTCATGTAATCCTGTAAGCGTCTGAGGATGTTTTGTTTGTATGTATTAGATTTATCATGTTTTGTAGGGGTTATCATTTTGTAATCGTGAGATGAATAGAAAATATAAGATGTAGGAGAAAGATTCAATTGTTGATAAATATGATTATCAATTTCTTCATTGTTACTATATGCTACGAATGCAAAACCTTGTGCAGACGTAGCTAATTCATCTTTTAATTTTGGATAGCGATTAATTGAATTGTTTAAATAAATGATTGGTAAATGAATATGTTGAAATTCATTTATGAAAGTATCAATATTGTCCTTTGTTAGTAATAAAGGTGTATCATATTGAAAAAAGGAATGAGTTAATATATAATCATTTTCAATAAGATAAAGAATACAAACTGGTGCTTTTAAAGGAGTTGTACCTTTCATTTTGATAGTTATATAAAGTTCCTGTTTCGATACATGATAAGCATATTCATAGATACGGTGATGTTTCATTAATGATATACCTAAAATATCAAGATTATCAAAAGCAAATAGATTTTAAATTACAAGAACTGTTTGAACGTATCGATGATATTGATCAAACCTTATCACGTCTTCAACAAGATAACAATAATCTATTAGACGTCATACAGATGCAAGATAATCATCCAATACTCATTAAGGGTGATATAAAAGAATATTATGATGGCGAACAAAAAGATATTATTTTGGATATCTTAAAACAAGAATTTAGAAACAATCCTTCTAATGAAATGCTTCAACAAATCTCAAAACAAAATCCTGAAGTTGGTGTAAGAAAAAAATATCTAGAAGAAATCAATAAAATATTATTAAGCAATAACAAGATTAATACACGAGTGATTGATAAATTATGGGATTATGGTATTTGTATTCACAAAAGTGAACATTACTTCTCTTATTTCTTTGATAATGAACATTACCTTATTACATTATCTTCAACACCTAGTGATATGAATGCTGTCAGACAAATGTATCGTACATTTAGAAAATATTATTTTTAATGAGAGAATTAAATCATATTTAAAAGGAATTCGCTAGAATTCCTTTTTTAGCCACCTGGCAACTCCATCGTTATTGTTTGATGCAATTATATCAGTTGCAATAGCCTTTAACTCTTCATCTGCATTTTCTACAGCATAACATTCATCAGCCATTTCAAACATTTCTATATCATTCTTACCATCACCAAATACTACAACATATTCACAATGTAAATAATCTTTTAATTGTTGGATTGCATGTGCTTTAGATGTGTTTTGTGGCATTATTTCTAACCACATAGATGATGAATAAACATCTTTAGAATATATACAATGATAGCGTTGATGATATTTTTGATACATTGGTTTTAACTTTGCTTCTTCATCGATACATGTAATATAAAATATGTCTCCATAATAAAGTTGTTTTACATCATCAACAGGATGATTACGAAAATCACCAGTTCTTGTTTTGATAAAATCCAGCGTTAATGAATTAATCTTATCTTTAACATACGAAAATCTTTCCACACCATCAACATAGCTATACACAATAGGCTGCATACCATGATTCAATAAATCGTCTAATAAAGCATCAATATGTTCAAAAATATTAGATATTATAATATGACCAGTCATATTATCTCTAATAGAAACACCATTATAAACAATTAACGGAATATCGACATTCAAACATTGTGTTACTTTCTTAGCAGTATTATATGATCTAGCTGTAGCATATGAAAACATCATACCTTTATCCACTAAATCATTAATAACTTGAATTGTATAATCTGACAATGTTTCATCATTATGAAGTAATGTACCATCTAAATCAGAGATATAAAGCTTTTTATTTTTCTCCAATGCTAAATCTAATACTTCTTGAACATGTAATTTACATTCCTCATAAGTTTCAAAGAGGTGAGCTTCGTAAATCTTTTTTTCATCGACAAACATACTAGGTGTGGCATAGTAATCATAACTATCAATAATATCAGGATTTTCTGTTTCCTCAATCCATTCTACATGAATATCTTTATATTGTGAATTTTCATTCATTAAATCATCCATTGCTTTTTGAGCTTGCAAACAATAAGGACAATTTTCTAGATAAAAACATAATACTTTCTTCATTTTACGCTCCTTCTCCATATTTCCCTGGAAATAGTCTGTTCATTTGTAATAGTGACAATTTATGTATTTTGATTAGAAGTAACTTTTCAACTCCATCACTATAATCTTATTTATCTATTTGCTTTTTAATTTAACTATATATAAGCCATCCTGGAATGTATCAACATAAATATATCCACGATCATCTACTAGACAATCCTCTGTAATCGCAACTTTAGAACCCGGTAATAGATTACCTTCTTCGTTATCAAATAAATTCACTTCAGGATCTGGTGGCATAAAGTAAGCAATTTCTTTAGGTACAAATGGATCTGTTGTATCAAAAACACGTAACCCTGCTCCAAAATAACAATTATAGATCTTGCCATCATATTTTTCATAACAATCTTTACCAAAAGCATCAAAGAGGTTATGAGGACCAAATGGTACTCTAACACCATCAACAACATTAAAGTTTTGGCCATGAGTATATCCTTCAGGTACTTCTGGATATGGAAATACAGAAATTAGTGAAGGATTAGATGGATCTGTTAATTCTACAATACCAATTGTATTCATTGGTTGTGTGACAATTTTCTTGAATAAACCATCTTTATTATCATTACTAAAATATTTTGGCCTTTCACCCTCTGTAGAGACAACGCCATAAGGCAAATCGCCTAGAGGCATATACGTATGACACGCCATACCTGCACTGCCACCACCAAAAGGAGGATTAATAGCAAGTCTTCCAATTAACGTTGGATTCGTAGGATCACTCACATCTATTTGGCATGCTCCAAAATTTGCCACAGCTGCATAACAAATATTATCTTTGACAGTCACTGCATGCACTGTTGCCATTTCCAAAAATTCCTTTGAACCAAATAAAACTTCTCCACCACCTGGTTTATTACTACGATATTGATTATCAGCCCACCATGAACCAACTTCCACTGGATTAATTGGATCACTAATATCCACAATTCTCAATATAAAAGTCATAAAACCTGGTTTGTTTCCTACAACATAGACATATCTGCCACCATTATAGAAAAACCTATGAGCCCCAGCCATACCTTTACATTCAAATTTTCCTAAATATTTTTGGATTCATTGGATCAGTTTTAATATCCCAAATCATAATACCACCCCAAAAAGGTAAAGTATTACTTTTAGGTGTTCCATGTAACACGTCCATTGTTCAACCATGTGCTGTGATGAGATAACCATCTCCTGATTGAATCTTAGGTAAACTTTGTCCATCCCTTGCATCATACATCCAAGGTCCTTCAATCCATTTAGAATGAACAGGATGATAAGGATCAGTTACATCAATAATATTAAAACCATTATGTCTAAAACAAGTCACGTACAAATAATAACGACCCTCATCACTTTTATGTAAAGTCATCTGAAATCCTGGTTTTCCATTCAAATCATCAAAACCTACATATTCCATATTCTTTATCAACATTTCTTTTCTTTGTGTCATATTACTTTCACCTCTTTCTTTATTATACACAAACAAAAAGTCTTTTGATACACAAAAGACTCTTTGTTTACCATCCTCTATCCCTTGGTGGTGGCGGAGGTGGCGGCCTACGTCTTCTTCGTCTTCTTAAAGGAAATAATGGCTCTGGTGGAGGTGGTTCTCTTCTTGGAGCTGGACCACCACCTCGTGGGCCTCCTCCTCCAGATGAACGGCCTCCACCGCCAAATCCACCAGAAGAACGGCCTCCTCCCATTCCTCCTGAACTTCTTGGCATTTTTTCACCTTCTTTTTATAATCATATCGTTTCTTTATGAAATAATCATTAATTTTGATAATATTTTTCAATTAACTAATTGTTATCTTTCCACCATATATTTCATTATACAATATATAGCATAAAACACACTAGATATTTTTAATCTAGTGTGTTTTGTTTTATATAGTAAAGTTCTTTAATTGTAAAATTCCTGTTCCATTATATTTAAAATATAATGGATAAATACCATCTTTAATATTTATGATACTGTTGAACCATTGCCATTGAGTACAAGTTTTAATTTGAATAGAAGTAATAGGCTCTTGTGACAAATCAGTGTAAACATATAGTGTTCCATCATCAGTAGATGTAGCTTCAACTTTTATTTCATCAACATTTTGCATATCAAAATACTTATATCCAATAATCGTTCCATCTTTGATATTAGTAATATAAGATTCTTTATTAGAATTTAATGAAATATTGGGATGATTAATATTATCAATTTTACCTAACTTACCAGCACCATTCTTAGACATAAGAACACATGCTATATATGAAGGATAAACTTCATGACTTTTTAGTGGTTTACCATTAAGCCCACATGATGTCATTTCTGCTTGATTAAAAGTTCCATCATCATTCATGATAATTCTTTCAGCAACACCTTGTCTTTGATATTGAGATGTATAAGTATGACGATGTCCGAATATATAATAATTATCTTTGATTTTTACCAATGAACCATGATTATTACCATAATAATATGTCGGATGATCATCAATACCTAGATTACAATTGGAATGTAATATTCCTTGATATTCAAAATCTTTATCTGGATAATCAGACATAGCATAACAAAGTTCATGCTGGTTGATACTTGAATATATCATATAATATTTACCATTATATTGACGCGTCGAAGAGGCTTCATAAAATTCATGTCCTTCAAATCCAGTACCTTTAGAATTCGAATCTCCAGGTATTAATAATTTTATATCACTATCAAGTGTAAGCATATCATCTTTTAATCTGTAACACCAATTGCCATCACTTGTTATATTAAAAATATGTTTATTTTCTGAAATTTTTTTCTTAATACGTTCTATAGTCTTTAAATCTGGTGAAAAGCCAGAATACAAATATAGTGTGCCATCATCATCTTTAAATACACCTGGATCAAATTGCTGACGATCGTTTTCTTTAAGACCTAATATAGTGCCATCAGGATATTGTACATGACCATAAAATGTATATGGACCTTCAGGTTTATTTGCTATTGCTACTGAAATTGTTGAAGCTGTATCCAAACCATAATATAAATATTAATGATTATTATTATATACAACATCAGGTGCATACATTTTTCTTTCTTTAGTATCATTTAATGGATCATCTTTTCCTGTATAAATAACTCCATGATAAGTCCAGTCACTTAAATCATCAACAGGTGCAGACCAACATACATATGGTTCCATGCAATAAACATCTCCACCATAACGATCATGAGAGCCGTAGATATATAGTCTATCATTAAATACATGTGGTTCACCATCTGGAACAAACTCCCAATTTGGCAAATATGGATTATAGACTTGTTTCTTTTGACTAAACACTTCTTTTTTTTGTTGGCATAAACATCTCTTCTTTCAATCCAATCTAAAAATCTTTCAACACTTAAATCCCAAAAACGCCATTCATGTTTATAGTTTGCTGCGCTTATCCAAGTATAATCTATTTTATTCTCTTTTAATTTATCTACAAATTGAACATTTAAATCATATAAAAAATCATTTTCACCACAACTGATGAATATTTTATTATTTACTTTCGTTACATCAATCAATTTAAACAAATCTACGGAAAGATTATCCATTTTGATAGCTGGTGAAAATGCACCAATAGCCTGATATTTATCGTTATATTTGATTCCATGATACAAAGCACCAAAACCACCCATAGATAAACCTGCAATATATGTATCTTCTTTTCTTTTAGAAATAGGGAATACCTCTGTTATAAATTCCTGTAATTCATTTTCTATAAAATCTTCAAATTTATCTTGTTCAGTATTTAAATAATTCTTGTTTTCTGCTGATAACAACACCACTGCTATTTGCCTTTCTTCAGCATATAATTCTATATTGGTATAACCATTCCATTGACAATAATTATTACCAAACCCATGCAACAAATATAAGACAGGATATTTTTTTGTATAATCATGATGAATATCTTGCCCATTCATTTTTTTCATACTTTCTGGAATAGTTACTGATGGTAATATGATCTCAATATCTACTGTTCTAAGTAAAGTATAAGAAATCACATTACATTGTATTTTTGCCATATAAAAACCTCCTATCAAAAAACATTACAAACCTAACGATTTGTAATGTATGTTTTACATTCAAATAATATTAAGAGAGGAAAGAATGTAATTTTATTTTATCAATACAAATTCTTGTTGATTTTCAGTAGAACTATCATGTCCTATAAATACAACAAATTGCCCGTCTTCACTATCAAAAGTCATATCACGTCTAACGAATTTTAACATGTCTTCGCTTATATCAAATGATATTTCTTTAGATTCATGTGGTTTTAATAATACTTTTTGAATACCCTTAAGTTCTTTAACTGGTCTTACTACTGAACCCACCAAATCTCTAATATACAATTGGACTGTTTCTACGCCTTCAACATCTGAATCATTTGTTATCATAACACGAGCAGTAATTTTGTTGTTCATTGTTAATGTATGATTAGATAATTGAATATCACTATATGTAAATGTACTATATGATAAACCATAACCAAAACAATAATATGGATTATTAGGGATATCAATGTATCGTGAAGTAAAACGTTTACTATGGGTACTAACTTTTGCAGGTCTTCCAGTACTAAATTCATTATAAGAAATAGGACATTGACCAACTGAATAAGGGAAACTCATAGATAAACGTGCACTCGGATTCACTCTTCCATAAATGATATCCGCAATACCATCGCCACCCTCTGTACCAGGGAACCAACATTGTAAAATAGCATCACTATTTTCATCTACTTCTTTCTATATTAATGGTCTACCACTAAATACTAATGATACAATAGGTTTATTTAATGTACGCAATGATTTTAATAATTCAAGTTGAACTTTTGGTAAAGTAATATCACCTCTAGCTCAACCTTCACCACTTTGATGAGGATGTTCACCCAGTGCAACAATAACCACATCTGCATCTTTTGCTTGATCCATAGCTTCATCTAGTAAAGACTTAGCATCTTCATTATCATTTTTAACTGTTTTTCCATAGCCAAATGTATCTAACTTATTATCTTCATCTAATAAAGGTGATCCGTTAGTATATGAAACATCATTACTTTGTTTCTTTAATCCATCATATATTGTAATAACCTTTTCAGGATCGACATTGATTGACCAACTTCCACTTAAGTTTTTATTATTTGCATAAGGGCCTACTAATAAGACTTTCTTATCTTTGTTTAATGGTAATACTGATTCATTCTTTAATAGTACGCATGTCTTAGAAACTGTTTCTCGTGCAAATGCTCTAAATTCATCACACATGATGTATTTCTTTTCAGCTTCTTCATCAGCACCACGATATGGATGTTCAAACAAACCCAAGTCGTTTTTAAGTTCCAATACTCGCATACATGCTTCATCTATAAGCTTTTCGTCCAATTCACCAGATTCAACCAATACCTTAAGATTATTAGAATAAGTAGATGTCATCATATCAATATCACATCCTGCTTCAATAGCTAATTTTGCTGCTGCTTTGGCATCTTCAGCTACACCATGAGGAACAAGTTCCTTAACAGCACTATGATCAGAAATAACAACACCATTAAATACCCATTCATCTCTTAACAAGTCTCTTAATATTTCTTTATTTCCAGTAACTGGAATACCATTGATGGTATTAAAAGAAGTCATCACTAACTTACAGCCTGCATCTACAGCAGCTTTATATGAAGGTAAGTATTGATCTCTTAATGTTCGTTCACTTAATTCAACAGTGTTATATTCTCTACCAGCTACTGGTGCTCCATAGGCTGCAAAATGTTTTACACATGAAGCAATGGTAGAAGAAGGGTCATTATCCCCTTGATACCCTTCAACCATTGCCTTTGCATATAAACTATTCAAATAAACATCTTCACCATTACTTTCCATGACTCTGCCCCATCTGGCATCTCTAACCAAATCAACCATTGGAGAAAAAGTGACATGCAAACCAGATACTGCTGCCTCCTTGGCAGCTATTTGTGCTGTCTTTTTAACCATTTCAGGATCAAAGGAACAGCCTAACCCCAAAGAGATAGGGAATACTGTTTTAAATCCATTAATAATATCTGCCATAAATAGCATTGGAATTTTCTTTTCAGATTTTTCTAAATAGCGATCTTGTATTTCTTTTAATTGTTTTGCACCTGATGTATTTAATATGGAACCCGATTGATAAACTTTATTTTCATCAATACCTACCTTAGAAACCGGACCAGTCGGAATAACATCATTACTTTCAAAAAAGTTACCACTTAATTGTACTAATTGTCCGATTTTTTCATCTAAAGTCAAACTATTAAATAGTTCTACTAATTTTGCTTGTTCCATATTATCCTCCTAAGCTTCTTCTACTTCTTTTACTTGACCTTCTTGCTCTAATTTATAGGCACCATTATCAGCTTTCTTAAAGAAAGGATACCAGAATAAACCAACAATAATCATTACAACAATTTGTAATACAACTACCTGCCAACTTCCTTGAATAGCTGCATAGAAACCAATTGGTAAACCAAAGATAGTTGATGCACCCATTAATGTTGGTACCAAACCACTTGCAATAGCAGCATAAGCAACTAAAATAGCGATAACATTACCAAATACAAACGGAATAAAGAATATAAAATTCAACACAAATGGTGCCCCAAAGATAACTGGTTCAATAATACCAAATAAAGCTGGAACCAATGAAATTCTACCAACACTCTTAAATTGTGTAGATTTAGACATAAATGCCATCATTAACACAACACCAAGTACACAACCACCCCAAGTAAATGTATTAAAGAATGCATATCCAATGACATTTGTGCCAGCACCCATACCACCTGCAGCAACAGCTGCCTGATTTTCTAAATCCAATGCTAACCAAATTGGTGTATAGATTGGTGAAATTACATATGTACCATGAATACCAAAGAACCACAATAATTGTGCAACAATTGTAAAGATACACATTGCCCATAAGCTTCCACCCAAACCTTGTAAAGGTGTTTGTAATACAGTATAAACACATTGATGCATACATCCAAAACTTGTATTACTAAAAATATAATTAACAATAATAAACAAAACAGAAATCATACAACCAGCAATTAAACTTTCAAACGTTCTAGATACCATTGGTGGTACAGAATCTGGCATTTTAATTGTCCAACCTTTATGTTTAATAATTACAAATAATTTTGCAGTCACAATCGCAATAATCATAGCAGAGAAAATACCTGCAGTTCCAAGCCATGTTGTAGGAATACAAGTTACTTCATCTGTTGTAGTAGATAAAGGTGTCACAATCAAGAATGATAGTAAACCTATAATTGCTGCTGAAACCCCATCTTCTTTAGGATCATATGATTTCACTAAAGAATTCGTTAATAGGACAACCATATACAAAGCCAAACATCCTACAGTCATATAATAAACATTATACAAAATAGAAGATAACCCTAATGCTGCAACAGTATTTGAGACAGCATCCACTGGGAAAACAACTAACAACAAACTTATTGAACCAACGAACGTTACAATCAAAGACCCCATCATACCACCTGAAATACCCTTTAACGTAGGGTTATTTGCAAGTCTATTCATCCAGGGACTCATCTTATCGAATAAACTCTCTATCTTCTTCATAATAAATCTCCTTTTCTTTTTAATGTTAGCGCTTTACATTACAATGTTTATTATACGTTTATAGACTCTTTTAAACTATGTTATTTTTATCCAAAACGATACAAAAAATTAACCAATTTAAAACTTTTGGTTAATTTTTGTACAAATTATGGTCATTTTTTGATTTGCTTGCGATAAGCTGTAGGTGTAACACCATAAGTTTCCTTGAATAATTTATTTAAGGCTTTCACATTTGAAAAACCATTATCTTCTGCAATTGTCAGAATAGAATAATCTGTCTGTGTTATTTGTTTATAAGCCATATTTAAGCGAATAGTATTGAGATAAGCTAAA
>Ga0192269_1076_pt1 | contig 11681 bp, 18 predicted proteins | sample Koala_Koa24_B3_FD_131258 | JGI IMG/M metagenome (GOLD analysis project Ga0192269, IMG submission 131258) | Enriched cells from koala feces incubated with labeled cellulose particles, San Francisco Zoo, California, United States - Koala_Koa2-4_B3 ... | reverse complement strand
TGTTAATGTTAGGAGGATACAAAGGTACATTAGCTATATTGGTATATATTATATTAGGAGCTATTGGATTGCCTGTTTTTGCAGGTTTTACTGGGGGTTTGAGTTCTTTATTTGGAAGTGCAGGTGGATATATTATTGGTTTTTTATTTTCTGGTTTAAGTATGTGGATGATTGAAGAGTGTTTCGGTCATAGCTCTATTGTTCAAATTATTTCTAAGCTAGTAGGTCTTATTGTATGTTATGTATTCGGGACTGTTTGGTTTATGTTTGTATATGGTGATGTGAGCTTGTGGATTGTTTTAGGATGGTGTGTATTCCCATTTATCATTCCTGATTTATTGAAGATGGCATTAGCATTTGTCATGTCTAACCGTTTGAAAAGAGTTATATAATTGTTATTTTATTAACAAAAATTTGTTAAATTCTGAAAATTACGTGTTATAATGACGTTTTTTTATAATAAAACTAGACAAAGTGAACTAAATCACATATAATAGCAACATACTTTAAAAGGGGGTACGTCATAATGACAAATAGAGTATATAATTTTTCAGCAGGTCCATCTATGTTACCAGAACCTGTATTAGAAAAAGTAGCAGATCAAATGTTATCTTATAAGGACACAGGTATGAGTGTTATGGAAATGAGTCATAGATCTGCAGCTTATTTAGAAATTTTTAATGAAACAAAAGCATTATTAAAGAAAGTTTTAGATATACCTGATAATTATAAAATTTTATTTATTCAGGGTGGGGCAACTCAACAATTTTCAACAATTCCATTAAACTTAATGAAAAATGGAAAAGCTGATTATGTAGTTACAGGTCAATTTTCAAAGAAATCAGAAACTGAAGCTAAGAAGTTTGGTGATGTTCATATTGCCTATGATGGTTCAGTGAATAATTTTAAACATATTCCTACACAAGATGAATTAGATATTAGAGAAGATGCTTCATATGTTCATTTATGTGCTAACAACACTATTTTTGGTACTGAATGGAAATATGTACCAGATACCAAGGGTGTACCAATTGTAGCTGATATGTCTTCTAATATCTTATCTAAACCTATTAATGTTTCTGATTATGGTATGATTTATGCAGGAGCCCAAAAGAATATGGGTATTGCAGGTTGTGGTGTTGTTATTGTAAGAGAAGATTTAATCGCTGATCATAAGGAGAATATTCCTGTATTAATGGAATATAATACAATTGCTGACAACGATTCTATGTATAATACACCGCCAACATTCTCTATCTATGTATTAGGATTAGTCTTAGAATGGATAGATTCCTTGGGTGGATTAGAAGTTATGCAAGACAGAAATGTTAAGAAAGCTCAATTATTATATGATTATTTAGATAGTAGTGATTTCTATAAAGCACATAGTGATAAAGATAATAGATCTATCATGAATGTGACATTTACTACTCCTAATAAGGATTTGGATGCAAAATTCGTTAAAGAATCTATTGCGGCTGGTATGACGAACTTAAAAGGTCATAGATCAGTAGGTGGTATTAGAGCTTCTATCTATAATGCTATGCCAATTGAAGGTGTTGAATATTTAGTAGAATTTATGAAGAAATTTGAAGAGGAGAATAAATAATGTATAACATTAAGTTAATGAATAAGATTTCTCCTGAAGGTCTTCAATTATTCAATAATCAATATACTTTAGGAGAAGATATTGAAAACGAAGATGGTATTTTAGTACGTAGTGCTTCTTTGCATGAATATACTTTAAATGACAATTTAAAAGCTATCGCAAGAGCTGGTGCAGGTGTTAACAATATTCCTTTAGATGAATGTAGTGAACAAGGTATTGTTGTGTTTAATACACCAGGTGCCAATGCTAATGCAGTTAAAGAATTGGTGTTATGTGGTTTAGTACTATCCTCAAGACGTGTTTTAGAAGGTATTGATTGGACTAAGACATTAAAAGGTAAAATGGATGCGGCTAAATTGGTAGAAAAAGGCAAAAGCCAGTTCGTTGGTCCTGAAATTGAAGGTAAAAAATTGGGTATTATTGGTTTAGGTGCTATTGGTGTTAATGTGGCTAATGCTGCTATTAAATTAGGTATGGATGTTTATGGCTATGATCCTTATATTTCAGTGAATGCTGCATGGGGATTAAGCAAATGGGCTAAAAATGCCCCAACAACTGATATTATTTTTAGTGAGTGCGACTATATTACATTACATGCACCAAGCACAAAAGAAACAAAGGGAATGATCAATGCTGAAAGCATTGCTAAGATGAAAGATGGAGTGCGTATCTTAAACTTTGCAAGAGCTGATTTGGTCGATTCAGTTGCTATCTTGGATGGTGTTAAATCAGGTAAGGTAGCTAAATATGTTACTGATTTCTGTACACCAAATATTATAGATCAAGAAAATATTATTGTTATGCCTCATTTGGGTGCTTCTACACCTGAATCTGAAGACAATTGTGCGAGAATGGCTGTCAATGAAATGAAAGCTTACTTAGAAGATGGTAATATTATCAATTCAGTCAATTTCCCAATGGTCAATGAACCACGTACAACAAAATATCGTATTTGTATTATTCATAAGAATGTTCCTAATATGTTAGCACAATTCGCAACTTTATTTGCTAATGAACAAATTAATATTGAAAACATGACAAATCGTGCTAAGGGTGATTATGCTTATACAATTTTAGATACGAATGATAAAGTAGATGTAGAACATTTCCAAAATTTGGAAAATGTTATTAAAGCTAGAGTTATCGGTTAAACCAAGACTAAAAATCTTGGTTTTTGTATTTCTTATTTTGTCATATTTTGATAGAATATGAGTAGGTGATAAATAATGAAAAGATTAGGAATCATATTATTGATGTGTATCTTATTAACTGGATGCCATGGGCAATCAACAAGTGAAACGATGCTTGAAAATGAAACATATACTATTGAAGATACATTAGAATATACAATTGTGAGTAATGAAGAGGTAGACGCCATTACACCTACAAATAAAAATAATGATTATGAAAGCATAGAAGTGTCTCAGGATGATTATTCATTTGTTGATGTGGTTATGAAAGTCAATAATATATCAGATAAGGACTATGAACTAAATGATATATTTTCAGGATATTTTAAGGTGAATAAGTTATCTTATGATATTCATTTGGCTATTGAATCGAATAACTATAATTCATTAAGTACAACTGATACATTAAAAAGTGGTGAAGAAAGATACGTTCATATGTATTGTGAAATGGAAGAAAGTCAATTAAAGAATGATATATCTTTGGAATTGAGCGTACTCAATCAAACCAGTTATATTTATACTTTTTCTACTTATGAAGAAACGACAGTGAATGAAGAAAAAACTATAGGTGATGAAATTAATTTATCGCAGTCAATGATTACACTTATTGATGTTTATACTGATACACAAATAACACCATCTGATAAGGGATTAGTTTATAGTTATATACCACTAGATAATGAAGATGAAGTGTTTTTGATATTAAAGTTGGATTTAAGAAATGATAGCGAAGAGAGTATAAATCCTAGGGAATATCTTTATTGTGTCTATGAGATGGATGATGAAAGTGTCCAATCACAAATTATTATTGAGAGTGAAAATCATAAGAAAATATCAAAATCAGGTAGTGTTGATGCACAAACAACAAGAACAATTTATTTGGCTATGACATTAACGCAAGAACAAGTTGATAGTGGTTATATTGAGTTGTTTGTCGAAGGAAGTGTATTTAGGATAAGTGAATAAAGCAAGTATTGTTTAATCAATACTTGCTTTTATAATTTTACAATAATGTTTTTTATAATCTTTATTTTTTGAATCTTTGTTGTAGGTAATACCTACTAATAATATATTTCCTTTATAATGTTTTAAACCATGACAATATTTTCTATTTATAATTTGATTAATTGCTGTTTCAGGACTGTCCTGCCATTTAAGTTCTACGATAATAGTCGGATATGTTGAATCATATGGGATATAAGCAATATCAGCAAAACCTTCGCCTGTGGGCATTTGTCTTATTGGTGTATAATAATTATTTGCAGCTATATAGGCAAAATAGATTGTATAAGCTAATGCGTTTTCATCATTATATTGAATGATGGAGGTTTCCAAATGAGCTTCTTCAATATATTGAGCTACTTTATCTTCATCTAAATTCCATGTTGCTTTTAATAAATCCATAGAATTTGTAAATGCAATAGATGGTTGTCCCCAGCTTAACTGGCTTACTGCTTGTACAAATGGATCAATAACTTCTTTGTTAGGTATACAAACTTCTTGTTGGACACTATCATAACTAAGATAGCCCAAATGTATAAGCAAAGTTAATACATCATCCTTCGAAGAGAACTTAGACATATCATTTTGAAATGTCTTGGTATTGACGGTTAAGCTTTTACCAGCAAGTAAATCAATTACAGCATCTTTTAAACCATCTCTATTTTCTTTGATATAATCTTTCAATGTCCCAAATGTTCCTGTATTTGTCCAATAGCTTTTACATTCTTTATGAATTAAGGCTTGTACAATTGATCTTGGACTATAGATAGATATACCATTTTTAAAATGATAACCATCATACCATTGCTGCATTTCTTTAAAATCCATATGATTAGTTTCACATAAATATTTAACTTCTTTTTCAGTAAATCCCATAAACTCCTCTAATCCCAAAGGATCAAGCATAGAAACTTCGTCAAACATATTTAGAGCACTTTCATCACCGTATTTTTTAATAGGTAATATACCTGTCATATAAACCAATTCTACATATGGTTGTGTTTTAAATAATTTACGTAAAAATTCTAAAAATTCTTTCTTTTTTTCCTCAGTAGCCTCTTTATCTCTTAATACGCAATCCCATTCATCCAATATAAGAATAAATCTTTCTTTTGTTTGACTATATATATTACGCATTGATAAATTTAAATTATTATCATCATAGAATAAAACGTTAGGGAACTCCAATTTCATTTCCATTATGAGTATTTTAGTTATATAATCACTCATTTCTTTAATATTTTTAAACTCTGAATAAAATTCCATGATGTCAATAAAGATGATATTATGTTTATTAATATGTTTTTTGTAGCTAGGATCTTTAGAAATCTTTAGATTATTAAACAAAGAAGTAGAATCACAACCTTTTGAATAATAGGCAAGTAGCATAGTTGCATCTGTACTTTTGCCAAATCTTCTTGGTCTAGCTACACATATAAATTTTTCTTTTGTACCAATACGTGCATTCATATGACTTATAAGTAAAGATTTATCTACATATATTGGATTGTTATATGTTTCAATATATTCTATATTATCAGGATTTAGATAAGTTCCCATATGATCACCTCTATCATTATTATATCATAAAAAACAACAGTTAACATAAAATAGATAATGTTAAATGAATGTATTTTTTATTAGCCAAAACTAACTTATTTTATTGACAAGTAAGAAAAAAAAGAGTATAATATTTTTGAAGTTAGGATAAGCTAACCAGCAGTTAGCAATTTCTAACCATTTAATGACAGTAATTGAATGAGAAAGGGTGATAATTATGCCATTAACATTCGCTACTATTGGTGAAGAAAATACGATAATTAAAGTCAGTGGTAATGGAGAAACCCGTAGATTTTTAGAAAACCTGGGGTTTATAGCAGGTGCTACAATTACTGTAATGTCAGCTATTGGTGGAAACGTCATTGTTGATATTAAAGGATCTAGAATAGCTATAAATGAGGATATGGCTCGCCATATCATGATTTAGGAAGGAGATAAAACTTATGAATTTAAGTGAAGCAAGCGTAGGCAGTACTGTAACTGTTGTAAAAATTGATGGTGATAGTGCTTATAAACGTCGTATTATGGATATGGGAATTACTAAAGGGACAAGCTTATATATTAGAAAAGTGGCACCTTTAGGAGATCCAGTAGAAATAACTGTAAGAGGTTATGAATTATCTGTAAGAAAAAATGATGCTCAATGCGTTGAAGTAAAATAGTTGATTGATTTCAAGGGAGGAAAAATGATATATGGAAATTAAAATTGCCTTAGCGGGTAACCCTAACTGTGGTAAAACAACCATGTTTAATGCCTTAACAGGTTCTAATCAATATGTTGGTAACTGGCCAGGGGTTACAGTTGAAAAGAAAGAAGGTAAATTAAAAGGTAAAAAAGATGTCATTATTACTGATTTACCTGGTATTTATTCTCTTTCACCTTATACTTTAGAAGAAGTTGTTAGTAGAGATTATTTATTAAAAGAAAATCCAGATGTTATTGTGGATTTGGTTGACGCAACAAATATTGAAAGAAACTTATATCTAACAACTCAATTAATTGAAACAGGTGTACCTGTTGTGATTGCATTAAATATGGCTGATTTATTAGCAAAACGTGATATTAAGATTGATATCGAAAGATTATCAATGGTATTGAATTGTCCAATTATTGAAACTTCTGCCTTAAAAGGTACGGGTTTAAATGAATTAATGGATAAAGCTATTGAAGTGGCTAAACAAAAAGAAGTAGACTTACCAAAAGATATCTTTAATGAAGATATTGAAAAAGCAATTACAGCTGTTAAAGATGTATTACCATCATCAATTACTGCTGATAAAGCAAGATGCTATGCTGTAAAATTATTAGAAAATGATAGTAAGATTGTTGAATCTTTAACGATTGATAATTCTGCTCAAGAGTTAGTTAAAGCTAATAGAGAAGTGTTAGAAACAAAACATGATGATGATATGGAAAGTATCATTACTGATGAACGTTATCAATTCATTCAAAAGATCATATCTACAACAGTTAAGAAGAGTGCTGAAAAGATGACAACTTCTGATAAGATTGATAGAATTGTAACAAGTCGTATTTGGGGTATTCCAATCTTTGTAGTTGTTATGTTTGTAGTATATTATATTTCAGTAACTATGGTTGGCCCATGAACCACTTGTCTTTGCAAAGTCCCCACTTGCAAGGCTTAACTGTTGCAAAACATAGTTGTATCTTAAGGTGGTCAATTGAGCCTGATTCATATCACTGACGCTTGTAGAAATGCCTTGCGACAATGCATACTGTTCAAGATTTGTCTGCGTCATGACAATTCCTAGTTCTTTCAGTGATTCAGTCTCGCCTGTAAATACTGACTTAAGTTTTGTTTCCGCAGTATCAAGGTCAATGTTATAGAACGATGCAACATCACCTGCAAGGCCTGCTAATGAAATGGCCATATCACTTGCAGTATCCTCAGCAAGACCCATACCTTTGGCCATGGCCATGTATGTAGAAGAAATCTTCTTGGCTGAATATTCACTCATACCAAAGCTTTCTATTGCCGTAGAGGCAAACTGCTCACATTTATAAGCCATATCACCAAATGCAGTATCGACAACGTTCTGAACTTCTGTAAGATCAGATGCTGCCTCGATAGCACTCGTTCCAATGCTGATAATCTTGGCACCTATTGCAAGAGATCCACTTGTTGCTGCAACCTTTGCAAAAGCACTGCTCATTTTATTAGCTTGCGTTTCAACTGTTGTTGTGGTTGTTTTTGTCTGGGAGCTTATCTTTTTTAATGAACTTTCATAATCCCTTGTATTCGCACTGATAATTACTTTCAATTCATCTAAAGTCATTGTCTATCATCTCCCTTAAATTTTTTGTTATGTTCGTGAGCAAAACGTCTTCTTGCTTTCTTGTATTCAATAAGCTCGCTTTCCTCTTTCATTTTTTCAAAATCTTTCTTTTCCTCTTCGAATAGTTCTGGGTAATAATCCCATGGCTGAAGCTTTAGCTTGCCACCGTTGAATGCCTTAATAAAACCTTCAACAATCTGTGAAGTCTGGCAATATAAATCAACAATTCTTTCCTTGCGTTTATGCTTTTCAGCACGTTCATAGGATTCCATAAAATCTTTTATTTCAGCAATGCTCAATTCCCAGAAAAGAAAAGGGCTGATACCTATATCTAAAGCTATAGGATACAGCCTATAAACTATTTCACTAGCATTCTTGATTTCTAGTTCTTCATTGAGAGAGTCTTCACTTCCTGTGCTGCCTCGTTCACTCTCTCCTTTTGAAAAAAACCACTAACTAACCATACACACCTCTAGAAATACGGTCTCCATGAATGTGCTCTGGTCCCCACCTGATTCAATATATCTGTCATAGATTTCAATGACATCCTTCTCCTTGATTCCATGCTGATACTTAAGCAATGCCTGGTGGACAATCAAAAGCATCACCTTTAATGGTGGCATGGCATTTGAAGCATTGGTAATGACATCAAGCATGTTTCTTCCAATCTTGTTTTCAATCTCAATAATATTTGAGGCAGTAAGCTTTAATTTATAAGATTCGTCTGCAAATTCCCATACAACATATGGTTTTACTTCTTTTGCTTCACTCACTAGTTAATTACCTCCTATGCTGAAACTGTTGGATCAGTAATAGTCAATTCACTTTGAAGTGCTACAGACATATCAAATTCAATGACACCATTAACCCCTCCACCAGTATGCTTGATTGAAATCTGACCATTGAATTCAGTAGTTGTACCATCTTTCAATGTTTCCTTGAAATATAATACAGTTCCTGCTGTTTCATAAGGTCTAAGAACTCTATAAGGTGAATCTTCGGAAGTGTTGTCATACTTGAACTTGTATGTCATATCACCTGCATCACCAATACCCATTTCATACTTCTTGATTGTATCTTCAAGTGTTGTATTATCCACTTTTTCAGGAGCTACACCAACATCTGGTAATTCCTTTAATCCTGATAATATATTAAACGTTCCATTTGCAGCAGTTGCATATGCTAAAGTTGCTCCATTAGCTAACATACTATAATTACCTCCTATTTTTTATAAATATCCGTCAGGGAAGAAAATATATTCCTTCTTACAGTCAATCAAAGCTTCATAACGCATTAATTTATGCTTGAACTGGCTTGATTCGGGAACGTCCTGACATGTCGTCCTCAAAAAGCCTAGCTTTGACATAACATCATCAATATCACATGCAGTCTATGATGTGCTTTTAGTGTCCCATATATCAATTTTATATCTGATATATGAAATCTGTTCCGTATCATCAGTAACTGTATGTGGCTTGTTTTCCTCTTCGACATACTGAACAGCAGGAAGAGTAGCCCATTCACTTGGATAGGAATCAGTGACATTATCAATAACACCACTTAATGCACTATAAACCATATCCTTAACATTAATCATCTGATAACTCCTTCAATTTATCTCTAACAACCTTTTTTGAATGATTGATAATACGCTTGTAATTGTCCTTGAGTGCAGGATACATGAAAGGTGTAGCAGGATGACCTTTAGTATAGTATCCTGTTACTTCACCATTTCTTTTGACAATACCAAGTCCATATTCTTCAGCCTTTTTAGCGCTCATGGCTTCAGCAGGTATACCCCAGCCATTTTGACAATAAGTCGGACTAACTTTAGGACTTATACCACTGTGACTTGCTTGACCATTAGGCCCTGTACCAAATTCCATATAAGATGCATACTCACTATTAGTATAGACAGTCCCGACATGTTCACTGCCTTCTATATTCTTTTCAATCTTTATGCTTCTTAACAGGGCGCTCGTATCCTTAGGAGCCAACTGTCTTGCGCTGGATTGAACAGTCAAGGTGGCATCGGCTATAATTTGTTCACCTATCTCATTTGCTACCTCACTGCTAAGCATATTCAGCTTCTTTAAAAGGCTATCCAAACCCTCAATTGAACTTGACATTTCTTTCAAGCTCCATTTCTACAAATCTATGGTATTTCTTTAAGCCAATGACAGTATAAGCAACACCATCAAAGGTAATAAGATCATGTACTTGTATAGCCAAATCACCATAATAATGCATATTCAGCATATCGTTGATTCTTTCACCATACAGCTCGGCCTGAAGCTTACTTGTCGTATACCAGAACAAGGCCTGATCAGTCGATGAATCATCGCTATAGGCTTCAGTAGTTGTCCCTTCACTGTCCTTGTAGGGTTCATAGGACTGCCACGTAAAGCTTCTAAGACTCTTCTTCTTCACTTGCAGAAACCTTCATTCTTCTAGCAATTGGCGAGAGTCTGAAAATAGAAATACCATCAAGTATCTCGCTTTCACTCTGATAGCTTTCATTCTCCCCACCTTCACTATAGCTAGACATTCCTTCATTACCTTTCTTGTTCAATAGACATATTGCAAGGCTAAGTTGAGCATAAGTAAGTTCATCAATCATCTTGGCTCTGTTGGTCTTGTCCAGAACCTTTTGCTTTGCCTCAAGAAGAAAAGAAGAAACAACATCAGAATCTGTTTCTCCTGTTCTTTTCGTGAAAAGCGCAATCATATCTTCATCAGACATTATTCAGCCTTTGCCTTGTTGATAAGTGCAATAATTTCCTTGTTTGTAAGACCTGTTAGAGATTCTGCATCAATACCTAATTCAGTAGCAACAGCAATCAATTCTTCCTTGTTCATTTTAGAAAGAGATTTATTTGCTTCTTTCTTTGAATCAGTATCATCAGTTTTAATTTCAGCAATCTTGGAATTTAGTTCCTCAAGCGTTTCAGCAATGATGAAATTATCAACATCTTTTCTGAGTGTCTTGATACCATCCTTATTTGTGCATTTAGTCTTTACTTTTGTTTTGATTCCATATACAAACATTTATGTCACCCCTATTCTGCATTTGCTGTCAAGACTGCGATACATTTGCTTTGGAATACCTGTGCGCCATACACATGCAATCCTTTCATTGCATCAGCAAATCTGCTTTCTGGTCTGTATGCTTCGTTTTCGAGAATCTGTTCAGCATATGAACCAGCCTGATTAGTACCAGCAATAATCTTATATAATGTTCCATCAGTGTTAGGCACATTGTTAGATAAATAGATTGTAAATCCTGCAGCTCTACCGATTGCGCCATTTTGTAACACATCGCTATTTCTTTCAGTACCATAGCCGACAAATCTATCATCCAATAATAACAATCAATGATACCATGGTGGTACTACTACCCATCTATTGCCTCTTGGTACATTAGCAGTATCTAATTTAACACCTAATTGAACCAAATATTCATATGCGTTTGCTGAAGTAACTGTTTCAGCTGCATCATCACTACCGATAATATTATCTGAACTAACGTTGACTGCTAATAAGTTAGCTGCATACTGGTCAGATACATCAGCCAAGCCATAAGCTGCTCTTTCCATAGCTGAATCCATTAGCTTAGGATTAGTTTGAGCATCGTCAATATCGTCAATCATGAAATTGAAATATTTAGCCTGGTCAATAGTCAATGTTTGTTGTTCACCTGTTAATTGTTCAGGGTCTGAAATTGTACCATTAGCCTCATAGTCACCGATAGTAACATCACCTAACTGATTAACCTTTACAGTGTCACCAAAGTTTTTGATTTCGCCTTCATAATCTCTATTTAATAAATTTACATACACATGATCCTTATCCAAATGTTCCAATAATCTAGCACTCCAAAGAGTTGGAATAAAATTTGCAACTGACATCTATTGTCTCCTCCTATTTTTTCTGATTTTTTAATACTTCCTGGATGGCATTCCAGTTATCATTGATTTCTTTTGTGCTCATATTCTTAATAGAATCCATTGTAATATTTTCTG
>Ga0192269_1074_pt1 | contig 12155 bp, 11 predicted proteins | sample Koala_Koa24_B3_FD_131258 | JGI IMG/M metagenome (GOLD analysis project Ga0192269, IMG submission 131258) | Enriched cells from koala feces incubated with labeled cellulose particles, San Francisco Zoo, California, United States - Koala_Koa2-4_B3 ... | reverse complement strand
TTAGCCTCCCTCTACCCTATTATTATATGATTTACAAGTATAGATAAATGGTGCGGTTTTCTGAAAATTCAGTTGGTATGCAAATGGTAAAAAAACGAGAAAAGATTTGACTTGTAACCTAAAACAGGTTACAATGAAAAAAATGTCACAGGAGTGATCATTATGAGAGAAGAGATTGAGAAAATACTGCACCAGCCAGTGGATATTACGCCATATACCGGAATGGCAAAGCTGCCGCTTTTGTTCTATGGCCGGTATCATTTTTATGATATGGAACTGAATGGTTGTTTTTGCATATTGGCGGAACCGCAGGAAGATATTACACTCACCGTTTTAAGAAAAAATCATCGGGGGATTGAGCAGGCAATGGGACGCTATTGTGTATTTTATCTGAAGAATATGAAGCCTTATCCAAGGGCAAAGATGCTGGAAGAAGGCATTCCGTTTATATGGGAAGATCATCAGGCTTACCTGCCTTTTCTTGGGATAGTACTCAGGCAGAATGACGCAAGGGAAATAAAGCCATGCAACAGAATGTCTTTCCTGACGCAAAAAATGCTGCTCACGGCATTTTATGGGCAATGGGAAGAGGCTACGGTAACAAAAGTTGCTGATGCGCTCGAAGTTTCCAAGATGTCTATCACGAGGAGTTTTGACGAATTGGAAGCCATGAATGTACCTTTCCTGCAAAAAAGAGGAAAGACAAGGTTTTTGAACATGGATGGGAACAAAAAAGAATTGTGGGAAAAAATGCATCCTTATATGCGTAAGCCATTGATCAGGACGTTTTGCCTGGGAGAGGATATTGAGTATGAACTGATTTATAGTGGGATGACTGCGCTTAGTGAATATTCTATGCTTGCTGATAATCCATATAAAACTTACGCTGTCCTTAAATCCCAGCTTGAAGATTCAGGGATTAGAAAAATGAAGGAAATCCCGGCGGATGAACATCCGGGATGCCTGGTGCAGGAATTGGGGTATACGATTGATTACAAAGGGAAAGGCATGATAGACCCGCTTACAGTATTTATGCTGATGGAAGAAGAACGGGAAGATCCGCGGGTGGATCAGGCTATCGATGAGATGATGGAGGCAAATGTATGGTAAATGGGATAGATATATTCCGCAGTTATTTTAAGGATTATTCCGGACAGTACATTTTGATCGGCGGAGCAGCCTGTGATATTTCCTTTGGACAAAATGATGTTGGTTTCCGGGCTACAAGGGATCTGGATGTTGTTCTGATTGTGGAAGCATTGACGAAAGAATTTGGGGAAATGTTTTGGAAGTTTATACAGGATGGGAAATATCAGAACCGGGCGAAAAGTAATGGTCAGCCGCAGTTTTATCGCTTTGAAAAGCCGAAGGAAGCTGGATTCCCGACGATGATTGAACTGTTTTCCAGGTCAGAATGGGTGCTGGAAAGCACTTCCCATCTGGTACCGGTGCATATTGATGATACGGTATCCAGTCTTTCCGCCATCCTGCTGGATGACGCATATTACGAAGTTCTGCTTAAGGGCAGGGAGGTGATTGAAGGGATTTCTGTCTTAAAGCCAGCATGGCTTGTGCCATTTAAGGCAAAAGCATGGTTGGATTTGTCACAGAAAAAGGAGAGAGGGGAACATATAGATTCGAGGGATATAAAGAAGCATAAAAATGATATTTTGCGGATTACATCGGAATTAATTTTGGAACCATGTGTTTTACCAGATAGGGTACGATATGATATGGTAGAATTTTGCAATAGATTAATTGTAACGGACGATGAGCTTAAAAACCTGAAATTAAAAGGGATACATGAAGCTGATATAAAGAGAGTGCTAATGGAGACGTATAAGTTGGATCTGGAATCTTAAAAAGAAACGGCATCTGTAATTATACAGATGCCGTATTTATACTGCTGTTTATTGCATTCAGCTGTTATCTGCAAGTATCTGTTGCGCGATGTCGGATGCCAGATCCATGATGACGAAGCGGCGGTTTTTCTTCCCTTCGGACTCGATAAACTTACTTGTGATATCGCCTTCAATTTCACGGTCCTGTCCGCGCTCGAACGGGTCAGCTTCGTAACCTAATGTCTGTTTCCTTGTTCTCAGACGTACCAGAGGATTTGGCTTCCACAGAAGCTGTATTGATCTTTTCCCCACAAAAAGGACAGAACCCCTTATTTCCGGGAATCTCTTTTCCACAGTGCCCGCAGTAAACAGACTTTTTTTGAACGATACCTGCCAGCTTTCCACCAGAATTTTGACGCAGGCTGCTCATAGGCTCTGTGGCTTTTCCGCAATGCGGACAGAACTTAGCGTTTCGTTTTAGTTCTTTCCCACAGTATTTGCAAAGCATCCTTTCGAATTTTAAATGGATTTTAATCATTAATGATGATCTTTTTGGACTCCGCATAGCAATCTGCTGCCAGCTTCATTGCAGCAGCAAACCCAGCATGATACGCATCCATCTGTATTTCATAGATACAGCAGAGGATGATTCCTATCAGGTGAAAGTGACTATCACGAACCTCTGCATTCACAAGGAACCCGGCACGAATTACGTGAAGACCGGGAAATATACCGGCAAGGGTACGTTCACGATCGTAAAGACGAGCGGCGGAACCGGAAGCAATAGCGGCTGGGGACTGCTGAAAGCATACGAGAAGAACAAAGACGGGTGGATCTCTCTGGAGCATACGGTGAGAGTGTAAGAGTGTGGGGCTGTGTACTGCTATGGGGCAGTATGCAGCCCGTATTTTTTTGAGAAATTTCTGGAACTGCCGGAAAAATCTGCGGTCAGGGAACTTTGAGGGTACCAAAGAATATGGAGGTGCCTGACTGTGACAGTGGAAGAATAGATTGGATATCGATATTTACATCTTCAATTTTGGGGAGGAGGCTGCTTTTGACCTATCAATTGTCAGCGGAAAGCACCTTAGAAGAATATCCGACAGAGAAGCGCATTGCAGTCAGCTGACAATGCGGAGAAATTTATCACCACAAGGCAGATATAAAATATCCTTTTCCTCGTTTCTGGCAGTTTTACCCCACATAAACAGGGACTTTCTGCCGCTTAACTTTTCGACAGCAGCCACACGGTCTGCAAAGTTGTAGACAGTTAGAAACGTATTTTTAATGTTTTGGTATAGCAAAACGCTCAATCAGCTGCGGAGAGACAAGCGAAGCACAGGCGCGTTCCGAGAGCCACTACCATGTGGTCTCGTAAATCTCAGCCGCACAGAGCGTGGAGCCGTCCTTTTGTTTAGCGGACAGAAACTCAGCCGGTTTTGGCATTGCCTGACCTTCCAAATCAGCCGCGCTGTCACCGAAGTCGATAACCGTCAGCGGTCTGTGTCCCGTGTTTCCGTCAGCAATCTTATCTGCAATGGCCTTTTTCGGCCTGCCGCCGGTACCGGGTTTTGGTCCTCTTGTACCCATTTTCAAAGCACCTCCTCTCCAAAGGGGCTATTCCCCTAAAAACTTTTGCGATTTTGTGCGCGTGCCCCCGCACCGTTCCCTGGGAGAAACCGCACAGAGATTTGACCCGCCCCTGGGGTCTCAAAAAATTATAAAAAATCACGAAATTGATTGACAACGTAAACCAAAGCGACTATTATATGCTTGAAAGGAAGTGATTGCTATGGCTACAACACCAACTCAAATTCGTATCGATTCCGATATCAAAAAGCAGGCAACAGACCTGTTCAGTGACCTTGGACTGGATATGTCCAGTGCAGTAAACATGTTTCTCCATCAGTGTATCCTTCGCGGCGGTCTTCCGTTCGCTGTCGAGATGCCTCGCTATGGCAAGCAGACTCTTGAAGCAATGGAAGAAGCAAGACGTATTTCCCGCGATCCTGACGTCAAAGGGTATACCAGCATGGAAGAGCTTAAACGGGCTCTGGACGATTAAATGTATACAGTCAAATTTACTACCGCTTATAAGAAGAGCTATAAGCTCATGAAAAAACGCGGCTTGGATATTTCTCTGTTGGACGACGTTGTTGATAAATTGCGTCAGGGCAAACAACTCGATGAGAAACACCACGACCATGAATTAAGCGGTAAATTTGCCGGTTTCCGTGAGTGCCACGTTAAACCGGACTGGTTGTTGGTCTATCTGATAGAAAACGACATCCTGACACTCACACTTGTTGATACCGGTACCCACTCTGATATTTTCAAAAAATGACAGCAAAGCAGTCTGCAAAATTCAATCGCGGACTGCTTTATTGTTATGCCACCTGTCGCCGCGCTCCGCGTGAATCCGCGCATGGCACGGCTTGCAGAGTGCGATGAGGTTGGCACGGTCGTGCGTTCCTCCCTCAGAGAGCGGCAGCTTGTGGTGTATCTCCTCGGTCTTTGTATAGATGCAGGGACGAAAGCTGCGTCATAATGTCACCCCGGTTCTGCTCGGTAAACGGCGCGATAAACCAAACATCTAATGTAATCATAGAATATGATTGAAAGTGGCCTGCTGGCTGTCCTTTGTGGGATGGCTGGCAGGCTTTTTCTATGCTTGCATCTGCATAAGAAAATTGGAAGAATGCAGGAATGACTCACGCGGCAATCTGAGATCCGCAAAATTTTTTTGATTGATTTGAATGAAAATCGGAATGCGCTTCCTGTGGGTACTTAGACCTTCAGAAGGAATCTGGAGGTGGAGCATGGAAGAACTGCAAAAGGCGGATATTTTTGAGATGGAAATGGACAGGCAGACGAGGGAGAACATGATCCAGTTTGCCCGGTTTATGGCGCGGATGATCGAAAAATATGGGAAAGAGGTTCTGGAGGAACTGGCTGCGGAGGAAAACAGCGGAAGCCTTCAGGCCGGGGAAGGAATCGCCGATTAAGTTTTTTCTGAAATCGGCGATTTTTCTATTGGCAAACAGGGAAAAAGCCGATATAGTAATTCTCGGAAACGAACGAATGTTCGCAGAGCAACCGAAAACGAGGGGTGGCAGATGAAAAAGAAATGTTATTTTTATACGAGAGTTTCCACGGCTGCCCAGATAGAGGGTTACAGCCTGGAGGCACAACAGGAAACCTTACGGCAGTATGCCGAATACCGGGAATGGGAGGTGGCGGGGGAATATTGTGACGTGTAAACACGAAAAGGATACAATTTACACATCTAAATATTGGGAAAAGTGGTGAAAATAACGGCTTTCAGCGGGGATTAGACCTGCTTGAAGGCTGTTTTAGTGTCTGAAGCAAATCCTTGACGGATTGAGGAGCAGAGGAGGGTTGCATCCTCATATGAAAAAAATAAAAAAGTATGCAACCCTCGGAGTTATTTACTGAGAAAAATAAAATTATATAGAAAAATAAAATGGTTTCATTTTTTCCTTCTATTGGAAATAAGGGCTTGAAGCAGGTGTAATAATCTATTTCATTATCATCGCTTGAAATAACTTCATTATTGGCCACACAAGAGGACTCTGTCATGTTCTTCACGGAGAAGCCATATGTTTCTGCGATGCTGCCAATAATGCGACAAGAGTATCGTTATCTCCTTCAAGGGATATGGCATTTCTATTGTCATCCTTAAAATCAATGATTTCCAGGAAAGCTGCAGCTGTTTTTTGATGTGTAACATTTTCCGACTTTCATTTTCCTGTAAAGGATATAGGTACAAATATTAATCAATATAACCAGCAACAGATATACGACTATGATTACATATCCTCCGCCTTTGCTGTCAGTCAGCAGCGGCATGACCTCTACCGGCAGCACCAGCGACAGATACCGAAGCGGCTCCAACCCCATATAAAGATAGAGCGCTGAGGGCAGAAGCATTACCCCACAGACGGCAATATAGGAAATATCCATCCGCTTCGTAAACGAAGAAACCAGCAAGGTCAGCATGGCGCAGGTAAACAGGGCGAGCAGCCGCAGCAAATATAATCCAATCAAAAAGGCTCTTACGCTGCATACGATACCGAAGTCCTCCAGTATGGAGAGATTTTGTACCGCTGCGGACAGCGTATCCACCCGGCATACGCCCCCAAAGACATAAATCTCCTGACCATATACGATTACCCATACGACTATAGCAATGACAGTCGCCAAGGCAATTTTCCTGCGGAATAATTGTCCCCGTCCCCGCAGAGTAGAAGCCAGCAGCGTGTTCATTCCAGACTGCTGTTCATATGCAAGAGATCCAGCCAGTAGCAGCGTTATCGCCATGAGAGCCACAAATGCCGCGCTCTGTTGGTTGGAACGGGCTTCCTCGCCGTAAGTGCCCTGATACCGGCTTTCATCGATCAGCCACGGTGTAAAGCCTTTCTCATTCCCCAGAACGCACAATTCCTCCACTCGTTCCCGCACGATTGCAAGCCCCTCGCTTTTGGTTTGTGCCGTCTCCGCTTCACGGGCAAAGACATCGTACTGCGAATACTCTATTTCACCGTTTTCGTATTGTACCGCTGCCTCGCTATAAGCAGCAATGGTCGCATCTAATTCAGCCTGTATCAATTCGATTTGCCGCAACGTGTCATCTGTGATTTCCCCTTCCAATTCAGCAGTATACTGCCTTGCGACGGCTTCTGAACTGGTACTGACTGGAACTGATACAGTATAGGACAGTCCCGAAGCCAGGTAGCAAAAAAGCGCAAAGACAAGAACGCCTTTTTGAATGATCAACGTCTTGTGCAGCTCCATTCCAAAAAGAGGAAGCCTGCTTAACACATAGTCTGCCATACGGTTGATGCCGTAAGCAAACCTTCCCAGCAGGTCTTTTCCTGTGGCGGGCCTCTTTCGGCAATGGATCACAATGCAGACAAGACCCAGCAGAAGACTCAACGGCAGCCACGCAGTTTCCGAAATCATGCGTATGCCGACCGGATAGCCAAACAGGTCTATGTTGAGATAGCGGGTATATAGGTCTGACAGGCTGATATAGGTAAAAATATTAAAATATTTAACAAGGTTCCATCCGCTCTGTACGGGCAAAAAAGTGTAAAGGCTGTATTCCACTGCCAGCACGCCTATTGCTATTATGATCGTGTATCTGACATTGTTGATTGCTGTGAACAGCAGCCAGAGAAGCAGGGCGACAAGGAATGTTGCCCCGATACGAAACAGCAGATAAAAAGTCAGGAATTGCCCTACGGTACAGGGGATGGTCATTTTGCCAAGTATCTCTACCGACTGCGCCGCCCGCCCCAAATCATCAGCTCCGCCGTAAATGGAAAAGCCAATCAGCAGGTTCGTTCCATAAAACAGCAGTGCGCCGAACGCTGACATAAAAAACAGGATACCCGTTCTTTGCAGTGCCAGCCGCAGGCGACCGTTTGGCGTGGCGTGGACAGTGTTCCAGAGTCCCTTCTTTCGTTCTTCTAAAAAGGCAATACAGCCCAGGATGATTGCGACCAGAAGGAGATAGTCCGTCAGGGTGAACTCCAGGAGGGCTGTGACCGCACCATCTGCCCCGATGGTGAGCGTGCTGCCATCCAGCGCTTCAAAATCTTCCGCTGTCTTGAGGATATTCCGTCCGGAAAAGCTATCCGTATCACCAAAAACAGAAAAAGAAAGCAACTGCTCTTTGCTTTCCTGAATTGACAAAAGATAGCTTTCGTAACCGGAAAGGTATTCCGCCTGGGCGAGAAGGTTGTTGACCGCGGCATATTCCGTGCGGGTTTCGTCCGAGGCGTCGGTGTCAAGCAGTTCGGCAAGGCGTTCCTTTTCCGCTTCCAAAAGAATGGACGCCTCACTTGGAGCGATGCCTTTGTATTCGTCTGTCAATGCCAGATACCGTGTCAATACGGCGCGGCTGTCCGCACTTTCCCGTGCAAGCTCTATGCCTCCGTCCGAGCTGAAAACCCATTCAACCACAGGCAGTTCACAGTCCATCCCGTAATCATTTTCGACCTGCTCACGGACGAACAAAAATCCGTTCAGCAGAAAAATCAGCAGGAGTGCGGTGCAGATACGCCGGTTTCCGAAAATCCTTTTCCATTCAGCCATAGCGCACCTGCTCTCCAAGATAATACAGATACACATCTTCCAGCGAGAGATGGTCTTCTACATATTGTCCCTCTTCCGGAAGCTGGTCGCCGATGACACGCACCCATGTTTCTCCATGGCGGTTAAAGATATTCCCCACCTTGTATTGTGCCTGTATCTGTTCCAAACTCTCCGGCGGACAGGGCATCTCCATTACCTTATCTGCGACGCTGTCGATCAATTCCCCCGGCTCACCCATTTTCACTACCTGTCCCGTTTTCATCATCAGGATCTGGTCGGATATGGATTCAATGTCACTGACGATATGGGTCGCCAACAGGATAATACGCCCTCTGGATATGGATGAGATAAAATTGCGGATACGGATACGCTCCTTTGGGTCAAGTCCGGCGGTAGGCTCATCCAGGATAACCACCTTTGGGTCGCCCAAAAGCGCCTGGCAGAGCAACACCCGCTGTTTCATGCCGCCGGAATACCCGCCCAGCTTCCTGTGCCGCACATGAGACAGGTTCGTGATCTCCAATAAGCTGTCAATTTCCTGCGCTGCTTTTCTTTTGGGGATGCCCTTCAAATCAGCCATATAAAAGAGAAAGGTCTGAGCCGTCATGTGTTCGTAAAAGCCCTGCTGCTGCGGCATATAGCCAAGCACACGGCGAAACTCCTTTCCCAGCTTCAAAATGTCTGTGCCGTCAAACAGGATCTGTCCGTCCGTCCTCACAATGTTATCCGTCAGCAGATTCATGGTAGTGCTTTTTCCTGCGCCATTTGCGCCGAGTATGCCGTAGATCCCCTCTGTGAAGGTAATATTGATATGGTCTAAGGCAACAAAATCACCGTACTTTTTCGTCAGGTCGATCAGTTCAAGCTGCATCGTTTCACCTCCTTCACTCTACGGTCGCCCATCCGATCGAGTCATAATATACGTCCGTCCAATGCAGGTTTGTCAGCTCGCCTGATGTCAAGTCGATGGTGTAAAGCGCATAGGCCGTAGGGCTTGAAAAGCTCATGCCGTTCTCTGTCCCCGATGTGGCACTGCCGCTCCAGATAAAATAGAGCTGGCCATCAGAAATAAACAGCTCTTCTTCGCTGTAAGTATCCTCAAAGGAATCGAGCGGGATTTCATTTAGTAATTCTCCGCTGTAGTCATACACCAGAAGTGATTGCCACAGTTCGTAGTCCTCAGTAGCCGACTCTGCGATAACAATACAGTCATTAGAAAAATAAGCGTAGCCGTGGGCTGCTGACACGGATTTAATTTTCTCGATGGTTCCGGAAGACAACTCAGAACGCCATAAATCGCCCCCGGAAAGATAAAAGTAAATGTACCCGTCGGACACATACCATCCATTGACTTCAACGTCGGTCGTATCCCACTCGCCAACCTCTGATTTTTTAGGCACCTCCCAGACCTGTGCCACTTCATCGGTCTGCGTATCATAAGCAAACAGGGTATCCTTCCAGGTTCCATCTGTTTGCTGTACATTTGTCATAAAATAGATCGTATCTTGGTCCGCCCAAAGCGTATAATCCTGTTCGTTGCCAAGGCTTATGACTGCACCGCCGGAGGTTTCCGCTTCGGTCGTCTCGCCGTAAATTGCTGTTGCTTCGCTGGCGTCCGCTCCTAACGGAACGGCGTAAAGGACTGCGGAGTACAGAAAATACACCATACCTCTGTGAATGATTGGCTCTGCATAGCCTACATAGGAATCTCCGGCAGAATCAATATCCAGCGTCTGCACCAGGGTGTGATCCGTTCCATCTAAATTCATCGAGTAGACCTGCGTCCACGATGATCCGCTGTCACTGAAATAATACAGCTTGCCGTCATAACAGGTGAGTGCAGTGCCTGCGTAGGCGTTACAATCCTCATCATTGTGGCTGCATTCAGGCTTGCCGCAGAGAATTGTGGTGCTTTCCGTTGCCTTGTCGATATAGTATACATACCCGTTAGAGCCGACAAAGTAGTAACCGTCTTCGCTTTCACAGGGATAGGTGAAGCTGACCTGGGTCTGTGCCATATTTTTCTGAAAATCTGTCCCCGAAGAACTGCTGTCCTCATTGCCTGCGGATGAGAGATTTGCGTCCTCACTTGTCTCTGTGTTCGCATTGTCGTTGTTGCTGCTGCTCCCGCAGGCTGTGAGCGATAAGGCAAGTGTGACCGCAAAAAGAATCATAAGTATTCGTTTCACCATAATAAAAGCCTCCTGAAATTGGAAATCGTGCAGCCGTTTCTATTGGCTGCACGATCATTTTAGGAGGTAATTCTAAATTGTTTCTCAAATCAGGGGGGCTTTTTTCATCTGGTCGAAAATGACGCCGTTACAGAAGCCCCGCCCTCTGGGGCATTCCCCAGTTCCAGCTTGCCCCCGTGTTTTCCGCAAAGGATACGGCAAATATGGAGGCCGAGGCCAAAATGGTACTCCTGTTTCTGTGCATCGTTGCTGTAATAGGGTTTGACCGCTTCTCTTAACTCCCTGGCAGAAAAGCCCCGGCCATCGTCTGTGACAGAAACAGAGAAAATATCCTCTGTCACACCACAGTGGATCGTCACCTTATAGCGTGCAAAGCGGGCTGCATTGTTCATGATGTTTTCATAGACCTGGATAACAACGGCAGGGTCAAGAAATAAATGCTCCGCGTTAACTGACGCATGAAATTCGCAGGTCATTCCGCTCCGCTGACAAAGAATATCCGCAGATTCCCGCAGATAATCCAGAAATTCCTGTGAATCAACCTGTTCTTTCTGAATCGGCATATCCTCCAGCTTTTGAGCGGTATTCATGCTGTCTGCAAACTGCTCCAGCCGCGACACCTGGGCTGACATGGTTTTCACGGTTTCCAGCACTTCCTCCTGTGACAGATTTCCAAAGGGAAGATATTTCACAAGCATATCGGTATAGCCCTTCAGGACGGCGATGGGTGTGCGCAGGTCGTGGGTATAGGCATCGTTCAGCTGCTTGCGCTCGTCCAACAGACGCAGCATTTGCCTATTGTTTTCATCCAGCGCCGACCGCATTGTCTCAAAAGCGGCGCACAGTCTGGCCATTTCATCCTGCCCCTGGTAATCAACCTGAAAATCCAGGTCATTCCCTGCAATCTGGTTTGATGCCTTTGTCAGCAAATGCAGGGGCTTTCTCAGCTTTGTGAAGTAAAACAGAAGCACAAAGGCCAGAATACATCCGGAATATATGAACGCGGGAAAGAATCGCAGAGTGAAGCTGTATATCTGATACAGTCGCCAGTCGTCCTCTGTATAATTTTCATAATTGAACGAAACCTCCACGATCTCACTTGCGCTTACGCCGTTGTATGTGATCTCACCTTCCTCCTCCGCACTTGTGATAGTAAGGTATTTAGACTGTAAAATCACATACTGCTCGTTCACAGCCTCTGTCACCGCCCCTGACAGGACAGAGGCCGACAGCAAAGCGAGAACAATCACCGCAAACAGGGTCGTCCAAATCGGGATACTCCGATACCACTCCTTTATTTTTCCCAAAAGTAAGCCACTGTCTATGGATGATTTTCAAGTAGCAGCTTGCTCTATAAATATGATATTGGAAGCACAGTCTGTTCCCATCCACAATCTTAAAATAGTCTCCTGCGCCTTGTATAACAATTAAATACAAATGCAGCAGCGCAGATTTGAGAAATTATTTAGAAATCTGTGCTATCATTCCATAACGGAGGTGAAGTGCTGTGAACAAGAGAATACTAATCGTAGATGACGAGACAGACCTGAGTAGGATGTTGAAACGCTACTTTGAATGGAATCACTATGATGTCTCCATTGCGGAAAACGGCTTGCAAGCGATTGAGAAAGCAGGCAATCAGCCAGATCTGATCCTGCTTGACGTCAATATGCCCGACCTCGACGGAATCGAGGTTTGCAGGAGAATCCGTGATTTCGTCTCCTGCCCGATTCTTTTCCTGACCGCACGGGTGGAGGATGCGGATAAGCTGAGGGGGTTTGCCGCAGGCGGAGACGACTACATCGTAAAGCCGTTTTCCATTGACGAGTTGGGCGCACGAGTAGATGCCCATCTGCGCCGGGAAGAACGGCGTCAGCGCAATCGGATAAGGACGAAATTTGACGACCACTTTGTCATTGACTATACCGCAAAGGAAGTCTGGTTTAAGGGCGAATTACTCCCTCTGCTGCCCAGGGAATTTGAAATCGTTGAGCTGTTGTCC
>Ga0192269_1073_pt1 | contig 12185 bp, 17 predicted proteins | sample Koala_Koa24_B3_FD_131258 | JGI IMG/M metagenome (GOLD analysis project Ga0192269, IMG submission 131258) | Enriched cells from koala feces incubated with labeled cellulose particles, San Francisco Zoo, California, United States - Koala_Koa2-4_B3 ... | reverse complement strand
TATTGGATGAGCCGACGGCGGTGCTTGATCCGCTGGCGGAATATGAGATGTATCAGCGTTACGCGGATTTTGCAAAAGACAAATTGTCTTTCTTCGTATCGCACCGTTTGTCCAGTACACGATTTTGCACACGCATCCTTCTTTTGCAGGACGGCTGCTTTGCGGAGCAGGGGACGCATGAGGAATTGCTTAAGAAGAATGGCGTGTATGCGGAACTGTTTCGGCTGCAGAGTTATTATTATAATCGAGAGAAAGAGGGTACGGTATGAAAATAGAAAAATATGCGTTTGAAGGAAATGCTGCGTATCAATTTCAGAGGACTTACGTTTATTGCTCAGGATAAAATCCGGGGAATCCTTCTGATGCTTTTCATCGGGATCATCAACGCCGTTTATAGATTCTGGAATGTGTGGCTGCTCGCCGTGCTGGCGGACGCTTTGCAGGCACATGCCTCTGCGCAGACTCTGATTCGGGATCTGGCTCTGATGGCAGGAGGAGGCTTGCTCGTAGGCGCAGTGAGATTCACCTCCATTTACATCCTGTTTTATATCGGCTCGAATGTCTGGGAACAGGCGGATCTGGCGCTGAACAGTAAAATGATGGACATGGATTACGAGTATATGGAATCTGAGAAGGTTCAGAATCAGAGGCGTGACCTTGATGAAATATCGCGCAGTTATGGGGGCGGCGGTATTAATTTCCTGTTCTGGAGAGTGGAGGTCGTTGTCCGTACAACAACAGAGGTTCTGATTGCTGTTTTTTATCTGGCTCAGATGATTTATAAAAGTGCCACCCTTCCGGGAACACATTCCCGGGAAATGGGATTTATGACCGCCTTATTTATGTTGATGCTCGCGGCGGCGCTGATTTTTTCCTACAGGCAAAATATTCGCTGGCAGGAGGATCTGTTTTCTCTGGAAAATGAAATGATTCCTGTGAATCGCTCCTTTACCTGGTATGTGGAAAATTATCTGGAGAAGACAGAGGCCTCAAAAAATATTCGGCTTTTTAAGCAGCAGTCCGTCTTAATGGAACGGATTTTGAACATTTTCGAATCCATTACCGATAAGGTTGGGCGAATATCTGAGATTAATGAAAAAATACAGCTTTTTCTGGGCGCGATGCGGGCTGTGCTTTTGGGACTTGTCTATTTCCTGCTTGGAGCGATTGCCCTGCAGGGTGGAATGACCGCCGGAAATGTGGTGCTGTATGCGGGAGCAATCGGGATTCTCATTGAGTATTTCAGCGAATGGGTGTTTGCTTTGTCAGAGCTTGCTACAAACAGCAAATATCTGAAAGCATTTTTTGATTTTCTCGATATTCCGAATCAGAAGTATGAAGGGACACTGCGGACAGAGAAGCGGGATGATGACCGTTTCGAGGTGGAATTTCGGCATGTATCCTTTCACTATCCGGGCAGTGAGCAGGAGGTGCTTAAGGATTTCTCTATCCGTTTCCGGATTGGCGAGCGGCTGGCTGTCGTGGGAGAAAATGGATGCGGTAAGACCACGTTAATTAAGCTTCTTTGCCGTCTCTATGACCCGACCGAGGGGGAGATTTTATTAAATGGGATTGACATTCGCAAATATGACTATCAGGAATATATGAATTTGTTTGGAGTCGTCTTTCAGGATTTTAAGCTTCTGTCCATGCCGCTCGGACAGAACATTGCCGCGAGTGAAAGCTATTCCCCGGAGCGTGTGTATGATGCGATCGCGCGGATGGGAATGTCGGATTACGCAAAAAACCTTGAGAAAGGACTGGATACAGTATTATATAAGGATTTTGACAGCTCCGGAATCGAAGTGTCCGGCGGCGAGGCGCAGAAGCTGGCGATGGCGCGGGCTCTGTACCGGGATGCACCATTTCTGATCTTAGACGAGCCAACCGCCGCGCTTGACCCGATTGCGGAATACGAGGTTTACTCTAAATTTGACGAGCTTGTAGGGACAAAGACTGCGGTGTATATTTCCCACCGCCTATCCAGCTGCCGGTTCTGCAACGACATTCTCGTGATTGCGGACGGTCGGGCGGTGCAGCGCGGAAGCCATGAGGAGCTGCTTGCGGATGAGGAAGGGCTATATTACCGGCTTTGGATGGCACAGGCACAGTATTATGTATATGGGAAGTAAAGGTTATGGGAGAATCAAGATGCGGTTTGTTGTGCAGCGAATGTGAATACGGGAGTGCCCAAAAGGAGACGTAGAGTTATGAGATATTTGTGGCTTGACGATTTTTTGATAAATAAACCGTTTGTGACAAAAGATATCCAAAAGGACTGGAACTGGATTCGGTATCAGATTGGTGGGAAAATGTTTGCGGCGGTCTGTCTGGAATGGGGAACAAACAAGCCGTATTATATTACGCTGAAGCTGGAGCCGTCAGAAGGAGATTTCCTGCGGCAGCAGTACGAGGACATTATTCCTGGATACTACATGAATAAAACACATTGGAATTCTGTAAAACCGGACGGGAATGTTCCGGATGACCTGTTAAAGGATATGCTAAATAAGTCTTACTTTCTTGTATGGTCAGGATTCAGCAGGAAAAAACAAAAAGAAATTCTTAGGGAAATGACTCAGGGTATTTTATAACAGGAAAGAGTAAAGAAATACATTTGAGATTGGCATTCGGTTCATAAAGACCGGATGTCTTTTACTGATTTTAGGGATTACGCAATAGACGATTCGTGCTATAATATTGAATATAAATCGGAATTGAGCCGGAGAGGAGGATGACAAAAGAGTGGACATCGAAAAAATTAAGGAGCTTCGTGGTCAGTCAAAAATAAAATGGTCGTCCCATGCATCTGCGAGAATACAACAAAGAGGAATTAGTCGTGAAGATGTAATAAATTGCATCATGAGTGGAGAATTATAGAGGAGTATCCGGAATATTGGTTGAATCCAGCATGTTTGATTTTTGGCTACTCTGTAAATAAAATGATAATTCATGTGGTAGTAGGAGTAGATGATTATATTCATATAGTAACCGCATACTATCCGAGTGAAGATAAATTTGAACCTGATATGAAAACGAGGAAGGAGCGTTGATTATGTGTTTTTACTGTAAAGGTGATATGAAACCAGCGACAACGACACACGTTGTAACTTATAATGATTGTTTGATCGTAATTAAAAATGTGCCATGCGAAGAGTGTGACCAGTGTGGGGAAATCGAGTATTCAGATGAAGTTATGAAGAGACTGGAGATGATTGTAAATAACGCCAAAAAGTTTCTACAGGAATTTTCTGTCATTGATTATGCGAAGGTTGCATAATCAGTGAGACATCTCAAATGTAATGACGGTCAATGGTGAGTCCTACCTATAAGTGGAAACCATAAGAGAGTATTTCTGTTGCGACAGATACTACCGTAGAGCTACGCATAGCGTAGCTTTACGTGTTTAAGCCTTGTTATTATTATGTATACTTGTGTAAATGAAAATGCCATAGACAAATTTTACAGTTGAGTAATAGTACTTTTGGTATGCAAGTACAAAATTGGAAGACGTGGAGGCAGTTATGAATCATATTGGAACAATCAGATTGGAAACGGATCGGTTAATACTTAGACGATTTACTATAGCTGATGCAGAAGGAATGTTCAATAATTGGGCATCTGATGATGATGTGACAAAATATTTAACCTGGCCTACACATCAAAATGTTGAAATGACCAGGGGATATATAAATTATTGCATACAGGGATATTCGGAATCAGCATTTTATCAGTGGGTAATGGAATCAAAGGAATCACATGAACTTATCTAATTCTGGACGTGTTATGCAGAAAATCGGTATGAAGTATGAGGGCACTTTACGCCAGAGCGATAGAAATAATCAAGGTATCGCTGATATGGCACATTATTCGATAATACGGGATGAACGTTAACTCTCAGTTTACAACGGAAGGCATTTATATAGCTGAGATTGATATGGATTTACTGCGGGACTATCGCGAGCATAAGGTGAAGGGAGGGAAGTATCGTCATCCGGAGAAATATGGGGCGATAACGGAAGGATAGAGCTTCTCAAACGAAAATATCATTTAACGAGGTACTTACAAATGCTGATTATACTGAGAGGAAATTCCGGAAGCGGCAAGACGACAGTTGCAAAAGAACTGCAAAAACTTTTTGGAAGAAATACGATGCTTATTTCCCAGGATAATATAAGAAGAGAGATGTTGAACGTTGAAGATGGAAAAGATACCAAAGCTATACCACTTATGAAACAGCTGTTAGAATATGGAAATGAGCATAGTGATGTTGTTATTTTGGAAGGTATTATGAATGCTGACTGGTACCATCCCTTATTTGAATTTGTTACAAAATTATATGGAAAAGAAATCTATGCGTATTACTTTGATGTACCTTTTGAGGAAACTCTGAAAAGACATCAGACCAGAAGCAAGTGTCAGGAATTTGGGGAAAAGGAAATGCGCAGATGGTGGCGTGAAAAGGATTTCTCAGATGTGTTGAATGAAAAAAGAATAACAAGTGACATGAGCATGGAAAGCATTGTAACGGAAATATATAGAGATGGTTGCTCTGGAGAATAGAGACACAGACAGTTTATGTCAGAAGTGTTCCTGCTTTCATTTTTGCAATGGTAGTTGCCCAGCACTACAGAGGATGAATGCGTCTATGGAGTGACAGGGAAAAACAGTAGAATTACCTTGCGAAAATAAAGACTATGAGTGTATAATTAAGGAAACATAACCGTGTTGACTATATTTGTGTGACATAAATGAAAGATTGGGCCACGAGAAGATTGTGAAAGGAGCGTCCATGATAGATATATATACAAAGAAAGAAAATTCAAAAGATTGGATTATTCAGAATGACTTATTTTTCAACCTGTATACGAGCAATGAAGAAATGTCAGATAATGAGACCGCTCTTATTAAGCTGGTGGATAATGCAAAATTGACATCAGATAAGCATATTGAAACGATATATGGACTTGGGACGATTCGCAACCTTTCCTCAGGATGCAAGACGCTGCTTAATATTGTTAAACATCCGGAAAAAGTTGTCTGCGTGGAGGAATGTGGACCAAATGTACTTAAGATTATATTTTCCATGGATAATATAAAGATATACATGTCACGTCCGACTCTTGTTGAATTGAATGATGATGTGCAAATCAGATTTAATGACACAGATGTAGTAACAGGAAATTCGGGGTATAACGCATGGTGGAGCCGTGAGTACGAAAGGAGAGAAGCAGATGATTTATGATGAGATTAAGTTTAAGGCATATCCTTTCCTTTACGATCTGAAATTTGATGATCGCATTACCCTTGTAGGCGGTGACAGTGGTACCGGGAAAACGGTTCTCTATGGAGTGCTGGAGGATCTAAAATTGACCGAGTTATGGGAGCATGTTGGTATAAGGACTGCTGCATGTCAGAACATCCAGACAGCCTTAGATGCGGTAAACCAGAAACGAAAAATGGAAGTGAGAAGATGCGAATGCTGATAGAATCGGATGAGGTACAGAGAACGATTGGGATTGTCTAGCAAGAAAGAAAACGATGGAGCAGTTTTATCGGCATCATCGAGACGCAGAAACCAATTACGAGGTTTGATGAGGGGCTGTGGTCTGGGATGGTGGATTGTGTGACGGTTTACAACACTAAGGACAGCCGGGTCACGTTTAAGGAAGGTACGGAGATTAAGGCATAAAGAAATGTTTTTGAGATTGGCATTCGGTTCATCAGAATCGGGTGCCTTTTCTGATTTTAGAGATAGCAAAATATAGAATCATGTGGTATTATGAATGATAATGTTGGAGGCTGCAATTGTTCGAGTAATGATTGGAGAAGACACTTTTTCCTGTGGAACAGGCTTATTTGGAGACAATTCGAGGCGTAGAAAAAACAGCAAAAGAAAAGACAGCAAAAGAAAAGACAAAGAAATAAGGTTATTTGGAGAGAGTGTGTATGACAGACAGGACTTATCCGGGCATTCAGCCAAAGCTTATAGAGGAAGCAAAGAGAAGAAGTTTTTTGCCCAAAAGAAATGAAATAAAATGGCTTTTCTTTGATGTCGGCTCCACTCTTGTGGACGAAAGCAGGGTTTATGAAGAACGGATGAAAAAGACTGCACAAATAGCAAAGGTGCCGTATGAATATGTCTATGAAACCGCTATAGCGTTCTATCGGGAGAATAAAAAAGGTGATTTGGAGACCATGAAGCTGTTGGGCGTTGAAAAACCCAAATGGAACTCCGAGAAAGAGCGGTTGTATGAGGATGCGGAGGAATGTTTGAGAAAACTAAGCCGGTGTTATAAGGTTGGAGTGATTGCAAATCAGTCTATGGGAACAGCAGAAAGATTGAAAAAACTCGGTATTCTCAAATACATAGATCTGGTTGTCGCTTCCGCAGAGGAAGGAGTTGCAAAACCGGATAAAAGGATATTTGAAATCGCTTTGGAAAGAAGCGGTTGCAGACATGAGCAGGCAGTTATGGTTGGAGACCGTATTGATAATGATATTCTACCGGCGAAACAGATGGGAATGAAAACAGTATGGCTGAAACAGGGCTTTGGAAGTCTCTGGAAAATTACAGACGAGAGTGAAAAAGCAGATTTGGAGATAAATCATTTGTCAGAACTATTAAAATATTTTTAATGCTTATAATATTAGGAAGGGAAATATTATGTGCCTGATTTGCGACAGAATACAGATGATTAAAGATGAAAAAAATCCTTACTTTGTAAAAGAGCTGGAGACAGGTTATGTGGTGCTGGGGGATCATCAGCATTTTAAAGGGTATACACTGTTCCTTTGTAAAATGCATGAGACGGAACTGTTTTACCTTGATAAAGAGTTTTCAGCGAAATTTATGCAGGAAATGATTCTGGTCGCAGAAGCTGTAAAAATTGCTTTCCATGCCGAGAAAATAAACTATGAATGCTTAGGAAATGGAGATACGCATTTACACTGGCATCTCTATCCAAGAGTATCTGGAGATATTGAGATATACGGAAACGGCGGCAAGGGACCGGTGTGGTGGTACCCGATGGAGAAAATGTATGATGACAGCAACAGGCCAACGGATGAAGAGCTTGAACGGATGAAGTTAGCGCTGCTTCGGGAACTGAATTGCTTATTAGCTAAAACTTGCGCCAGTGGGGCGAGTTTTGGGAAGGATAGTTTATGATTCGAGAAGTGAAAGAAAGAGAAAATTGAAAATGGGATGGATGAGATGGAAGTAATATATGGTTCAGAAAAAGATATAGATATGTGGATGAAACTGATAGTAGATGTAAGGAGAAATTTTCCAGGGCTGGAAACAGAAGCGAGTTTACAGGACCATAAAAGAACAGTTTTGAGATTTATGGATGAAAAGCAGGCAATATGTATCAAAGAAGAAAATACCATTATAGGAGTTATGCTGTTTTCAAGAGGGCATAATATGATCTGTTGTCTGGCGGTGTCACCACAGTATAGAAGAAAAGGAGTCTGCCCTCTTTTACAGACCTTGCTGTATTCCAGCGAGAAACGATTCACTACAAGCGGTATCCATGGTTATTATTACGGCTAGGATACGGATATTTCATATCGCCGTGAATAATTCAGGTTTATATATCCCCTGGTCATTTCAACATTTTGATGTGTAGGCCAGGTTAAATATTTTGTCACATCATCATCAGATGCCCAATTATTGAACATTCCTTCTGCATCAGCTATAGTAAATCGTCTAAGTATTAACCGGTCCGTTTCCAATCTGATTGTTCCAATATGATTCATAACTGCCTCCACGTCTTCCAATTTTGTACTTGCATACCAGAAGTTTATAATACTCAACTATCTATCGCAACAAATGTATTGTATTATATGAAATGGTAGATTTCAATATTTTTGGTAGATTTATTTCTATTTTTGTCCAATCACACCGTAGCCACATTAATCATCTATTTCCATTGCCCTGCTAATTTTGATACATTGTAACGATGAACGCACATACCCTTTCAATGATAATGCACTATATTCATCGTTGTGGGGTTTGGTCATTTTTTATCAATATATGCATATGAGAAATTTATAGGTGGAGAGGTCACAGAAATGTAAACAAACTCATCATCAGAGTCGTTGCGCAATCCATGAACGTCTTTATCTGCAAATCTTACAACATCACCAACTGAGAACAGCTTTTCTTTATTGTCTGCTAATAGTAATCTGCCACTACCCTTTACAGCATACCAAATCTGCTCAGAAGTCTCGTGTATATGTCTTGGCTGGATTGCACCAGATTCCAGATGAACCTCTGTAATTGTTACTCTTTCACTTTTTGAGTTCTCTGGATTAAGCAACTGTCTGGATACCACACCTGGGTTTGACAATTGCTTAATATCATTTTTTGCAATAAATTCCACAACATACCTCCATCAATTTAGATTCCCCCTAAAAATTATATTCCAATATTATACTCCATTTCATTTTCCATTTTCACAAACCCAAACTTCTCATACAATGGGCGTCCCATGTCCGTCGCCTCTAATGAAATCTGTGACACACCTTGTTTCTTCGTTTCTTTTACCAACAACTCAAGTGTATAAGAAGCAATTCCACGTCTGCGGTATTCCTGCGCTGTATACATATTCATGATATACGCTTTTTTCCCTGTCGGATTATGATAAGTCGGCATAACCTGATAAAAACTCACGCCACCAGCACCGACAAAAGTATCTCCATCATATACCAAATATGCAACATGTTCACCAGTTTCTAAAGCGTGTTTGTAATATTTAAAAGATTCCTTCTCCACTATGGACATATCCACATCGTCTGTCAGCTTATTTGCGGCGCAAAGCACAATAATTCGTGTTCGTACCAGTTCGTTAATATCTTCTGTTGTTGCTTTTTTATATTCTAATTTTTCCAATATCCTACACCTCCGTCGGCACAGCATTGCGCTAATTCAAATCCAAATACTTTTGATGCTTCCAGCCAGATCTGTCCTATATTTCCATTCATACCACAGTACAGATATTTATCCTTCCGTTATCGCCCCATATTTCTCCGGATGACGATACTTCTCCCCCATCACCTCATGCTCGCGATAATCCCGCAGGAAATCCATATCAATCTCGGCAATATAAATGCCTTCCTCATTCGGTGCTTCCAGTATGCACATATCCCTTACTCCCGGCTCATCACGAAGCCACGCGACGCCATCAAAGACGGTGGAATGCCCGTTACAGTCCGGCTGACCAATTGGGTAATTGCAGGTAGCAATGGCGATCTTATTCTCATAGGCTCTGGTGCGCAGCGCACAAAGCCGGTTGATTTCCATAGGGCAGGCATTGGGAGCTAACACAACCTCCGCGCCCTTTAACATCAGAATTCGCGCGCTCTCCGGAAATTCTCTGTCAAAGCAAATCATGGAGCCGACTTTCACTATGCCTTCTCCAACATCCAGATCCGCCATATAAAACTCTTCTCCTGCTGAGAGCATCTTCTCATCTCCAAAGACGCAGGTGTGTACCTTAGAATAATGAAGCACCTCCTGCCCTTTTCTGTCAAAAAGAATTATGGAATTCAGTGGTTTTGGTTCATGCTTTTCAAGAAAGGTGATTCCAATAGCCATCTCAAGGTCAGCCGCCAAAGTGCAAAAGCCATGCACAAAATCGTCTTTAGCAGAAATAGCCAACTCATTTACAGCTTTCTCATCCTGTGGGATGTAATATCCGCTGCTCCACATTTCCGGGAATAACGCAATATGCGCACCCATAGCCTTAGCCTGCTCACAGGCTTTCTTTCCAATCATAGTCTGCTCTGTAAGGTCCTTCCCAGGAAAGAGCTGGAGCAATGCGATTTTCAGTTTCATACAATCTTTCTCCCTTCCGTTGTAAACTGAGAGTTATCGTTCATCCCGTATCATCGAATAATGTGCCATATCAGCGATACCTTGATTATTTCTATCGCTCTGGCGTAAAGTGCCCTCATACTTCATACCGATTTTCTGCATAACACGTCCAGAATTAGGATTGTTTACATCATGACCCGCATAAATACAATTCGCTCCAACCTTATCAAACAAAACATCAAGCACAGCTTTAGCAGCTTCTGCCGTATATCCCTTACCCCAAAATTCCTTTCCAATGACCCAGCCTAATTCCATACCGTCAATCTCTTCATTTATTTTTACTACAGAAATGTTCCCGATAAGTTCATGTGATTCCTTTGATTCCATTACCCACTGATAAAATGCTGATTCCGAATGTCCCTGTATGCAATAATTTATATATCCCCTGGTCATTTCAACATTTTGATGTGTAGGCCAGGTTAAATATTTTGTCACATCGTCATCAGATGCCCAATTATTAAACATTCCTTCTGCATCAGCTATAGTAAATCGTCTAAGTATTAACCGATCCGTTTCCAATCTGATTGTTCCAATATGATTCATAACTGCCTCTACGTCTTCCAATTTTGTACTTGCATACCAGAAGTAATATTACTCAACTGTAAAAGATCAAAGTTTCCGCATCTTTTGCACCGGTCAGCAGGAAAGGATGTCCTTCCAGGATTCTTCGTCAAACATTCGTTTCTTGAAATAATATTTTCGATCATCCTCCGTAATTTCTCTGATAACTCTGCAGGGATTTCCAGCAGCAATCATGTTGTCTGGAACATCTTTTCCAACCACACTTCCCGCACCAATCACTACATTATTACCGATTGTCACACCCGGAAGTATAATTGCCCCTCCGCCAATCCATACATTATCCCCGATTGTAACAGGGATTCCATACTCATATCCCGAATTGCGGCTTTCAGCATGAATGGGATGTCCTGCGGTATAAATAGAAACATTCGGAGCAATTTGAGCATTTTTTCCAATCGTAACCTTTCCAACATCTAAGACCGTAAAATTATAATTGGCAAAAAAATTCTCACCAACCTCTATGTTCCAGCCATAGTCGCAGTGAAAGGGAGCTTCTATCATGATGTATTCGCCTGTTTTTCCAAGCAGCTCCTTGAGCATCTGGGGCGCGCGTTCCCGCTCTGCAGGCGGCAGCATATTGAAATCATATATTTTTTGTTTACACAGTGCTCTTTCTTCATTCAGACCATCCAGCCATGCCTTGTAAGGCAAACCGGCAAGCATTCTTTCCTTCTGATTCATGATATTCCTTCCTGTTCTCTTACCTCACATGTTACTCTGATATGTAAATACTACTCAAAATTCGGTAATACGTTTCTGGTGCAAAATCATCCAAATGAAGATTTTTCAAGTTGACAGGTTCCGCTTTCACTATACTTATAAATTCATGCACTTCATTATAAACCGCACTGGGAAGCATGATCTGTAAAGCACCATCTACGATAGATAATAATCTGAAAACATCATTCTTATGTTTCTTTAAATCCCTATCATTAACATGCTCTCCATTTGCTTTCTTTTGTCTTAAATCCAAATACGCCTTAATCTTAAATACAATAAGATATTCTGTATCCAAAACAGAAATACCACCTATTACTTTCTTCCCTTTCAACATAAGATGGTAATAATTGTCATCCAGCATAATAGCGGACAAACTTGATATTTCTTCTGATACCGGCAAAGGGGTAAGATGTATATCTGTATGATTCAATTGAAAGTCCGGTCGTTTTGAAAACAACTCAATCATAACAGGATATCCGGGCAATGGCTCTGTGAACCTATAAAAATGTGGTGTTTCAGAATTGCGCCAGCCGCATTTATAATTTCCGGCTTTGATGAATTCCCAAAATACCTCCGCAAATTCTTCAAACCTATTCTCAATCAAAAGAATCATATCGATATCTTTAGTCAATCGAAAATCAGCCGAAGCGTCATTCATCAGAATATCGCAGGCTGTTCCACCGATAATCGTATAGCAATCTTCGTACCCAACAAAATGTTCCTTGAATTTTTCAAATCCATTTACCATTTATAATTCTCCATCATGGATTCTACTGCATCTTCTACTCTTTCATCTGTTTCATTCTCAAAGGTAAGAGCAAGCGGCAGTTCACTGATATATCTTCCATTAGCCAACAGTAACGGGTCGTAAATCCACAATTGAATTTGTGCGTATGGTTCTCTCGTCCAATTGGGATCTACAGTATCCAGCTCCAATTTACTAAAATTCCTTTTCCACATGGCGTAGCAGTTTACTTTAGGCGGATTAAGCATGCTATATTCC
>Ga0192269_1072_pt1 | contig 12293 bp, 14 predicted proteins | sample Koala_Koa24_B3_FD_131258 | JGI IMG/M metagenome (GOLD analysis project Ga0192269, IMG submission 131258) | Enriched cells from koala feces incubated with labeled cellulose particles, San Francisco Zoo, California, United States - Koala_Koa2-4_B3 ... | reverse complement strand
TTTGGTATAAAATCAACGATTTGACCAGTTTTTAGTAAGACACGTTTACGATTTTTGACAAGTGATAACATTGGTATATCAAAATCTGAATCAGAGTAAGCATAAGAATTATCATAATCTATTTGAACATTGATGCTATCAAGATATTCCTTGATGAGATCTATCTTATGTTGGTTTTTACAATTTTTCCCAATAATTTCACTAGAATGTGGTTTTGTCTTTGTGCCAATAAGTTTATCAATTGGTAGTTGATTATATTTCATCCATGCCTCGCTACTAGCTGTACATAATATCACAATATAGCCATTATCATGGTACTGTTGCATAGTTTCTACAACATTAGGATAATATGTTGGTACAATTTTATCATTGTAGAACAATTCTAATTGTTGTTCATCCATATCATTGAGTGGGAATAATAATGCAGATTTGGCTTTTTCGAATGTTGACAAATGACACAAATACAATATGTATATAATACCCACTTTGAAAAATTTGAAAATATGCAAAGGATGCTTAGTAATATTATCAATTAATAACTTTACAATAGAATCCCCTTTAGCCACTGTATTGTCAAAATCATATAAAGCGACTTTTTTGATCATTCAGCAATCTCCAAAGCTATTTCCATCATTGCAGTAAACGTTTTTTCACGTTCTTCAGCTGTTGTTTCTTCTTGTGTTACTAAAGAATCAGAAACTGTTAATAATGTTAAAGCTTTCTTACCATAGTATGCAGCGTTAGCAAATAAAGCATAAGATTCCATTTCAGCACCAAGGCATCCCATATGTGCCCATTTTTCAGTAGAGCCTTTATCTGCATGATAGAATAAATCAGATGCTATAACATTACCAACATGATAAATGACTCCTTTTTCTTTAGCTTTATTGACTGCTTTTTCTAACAACTCATAAGTAGATATAGCAGAATACGTCCCTGGTAATTCAAATTGATGTGCAAAGTTACTATCTGTACAAGCACCTTGAACAATAATAATATCTCTTAAATGAATATTTTCCTGCATACCTCCACAGCTACCAATTCTAATAATACTTACAACGCCATAAAAATTATATAATTCATGACTATAAATACCAATAGATGGTTGTCCCATTCCTGATCCCATAATAGAAACTTTCTTGCCTTTATAAGTTCCTGTATAGCCAAACATATTTCTAACACTATTAAATTGATGAACATCCTCTAAATAATTTTCTGCTAAAAACTTTGCTCTTAAAGGATCTCCTGGCATTAAAACTGTTTTTGCTATTTCTCCTACTGCTGCTTGATTGTGTGGTGTTGACATGTTATTTTCCTCCTTCTTCATGATATGTCCTACCTTCTTTAAAATAATAAACATCACCTAATTCAGTTGGTAATTCATCGTTATTGATGGCATTATCAATAGCATCTAAGATTAACTTAGCCTGTCCAACTTCATAGCCTATTTTAGCAAAATAACCATCTAATACAATAAAAGGAACACTTCCTGAACTATCGTCCAATTCATAATCCTGTAATAAAGTACATGTTTTTGCATATGCTTCTACAGATTCATCTTCATCGATATCCATTAATGTTACCTCCATAGAATCACCATAAATTTCTTCTATTTGAGGAACAACTGTATTAATAAAAGAACTACAAATAGGACATGTTGAAGCATAGTAAACATATAAATAATAATCTGCATTAGTAGTTGTCGTACAACCACTAAGCAATAAAATAAAAACTAATAATAACTTCTTCATTGATATGTAAAACGAAGTCCACTCAATTCATCACTTAATTCTTCATCATTTACGGCTTTTTGAATATCTTCAATAAGATAATCTTCATCGCCAGATGTATAGCCTAGCTTAAAAAAATAACCTTCTAATGCATAAGCCGGCCCCAATCCATAGTAAGATTCGTCAAAGTCTAGTAAAGAATCAATCACCTCATCGTAAACTTCTTGAGTATCTTTATCGTCTAGATCATATTGTTCAATAATAATAGAATCACCAAATGTTTCTTCCAATTCAGGAATAACATTAGTCTTAAATGCTTTGCATTCTGAACATGTTTCAATATAGAAAAACTTCAATGTAACAGTATGTGATAAAGTTATGGTTTCTTTCTTGCTAGAACATCCACAAAGTAAAAAGATGGATAATAATATGAATAATGCCTTCTTCATTGTTTCCTCCTTCATCTATTATAAACGATGCCTTTTTAAAAGTACACAAGCAATTCAAAAAATAATAATGTAAAAAATAAATGATAATTAAAATAATTTAAATATTTTTGTTGCAAAAAAATAATTATAATAATATAATTAATATTAAGGAGGAGGATAACATGAGCTTTGAATGGTCTACAAATGATGTTTCAAAAATGATACTGACAATTTATGAAACAAATTTAACATTAAATAAAGCCGCATGTGCATATTTTGAAAATGTTAATTATGTTTTATTAGGAATAGATACAAAAGCCAGGCAAATAGGCATTAAACCTGTCAGTAAAGAAGAAGTAGATGAACATATTTATTATGAAAGTCAGCTGCATCGCTTTTCTCATGGCAAGAGTTACGGTCGAATTGCTAATAAATCGTTTGTGAAAGACCTAAGTGCTGCGTTTGGTTTGGAATTTGGTGAAAAACAATGTTATAAGTATACTGTAACATTCGATGTTGTGCATTCAATTATGATTGCACAACTTTAAAGGAGGGAAATCATATGTCAATGACAGCTGTTTGGACACTTATATTGGTTGTTTCAATTATTGTTGAAGTTATCACGATTGATTTAGTGAGTATATGGTTTAGTGTAGGAGCAGTTGTAGCCTTAGTATGTAATCTGCTAGGATTGAATCAAACAGGACAAATTATAATATTTGCATTTGTATCTATTATTTGTATTATAGCCTCAAGACCAATAGTTAAAAAGTATCTTAAAGGCAACATTGTAAGCACAAATTTGGATCGTGTAATTGGTAAACATTGTCTTGTGACAGAAACAATTACAGCTGATCAAAAAGGTGAAGTTAAGGTTATGGGTAAATTATGGAGTGCCACAAGTTTAAATAATGAAGTGATAACAGTTGGAGAATATGCAGAAGTGTTATCCATTGAAGGTGCTCATGTTGTAGTGAAAAAATTAGAAATGGGAGTTGATAGATAATGTTAACAATTTTAAAGTATTCATGGTTAATTATTTTACTTGTAGTGGTTGTTGTATTGATTGCTAGAACAATTCGTATTGTCCCTCAATCATATGCTTATGTTGTAGAAAGAATTGGTGCTTATAATCGTACTTGTAATGTTGGTTTGCATATTATGATTCCAATGGTGGACCATGTAGCGAATCGTGTTTCATTAAAAGAACAAGTCATGGATTTTGCTCCACAGCCTGTTATTACTAAAGATAATGTTACGATGCAAATTGATACTGTTGTGTATTTTCAAATTACCGATCCTAAGTTATTTACATATGGAGTTGTAAGACCATTAAATGCTATTGAAAATTTAACAGCTACAACTTTGCGTAATATTATAGGTGACTTAGAATTAGATGAAACATTAACTTCAAGAGATATCATTAATTCAAGAATGCGTTCTATATTAGATGAAGCAACTGATCCTTGGGGTATTAAGATTCATCGTGTAGAAGTAAAAAACATTATACCACCTCGTGATATTCAAGAGGCAATGGAAAAACAAATGCGTGCTGAACGTGAAAGACGTGAAGCAATCTTACAAGCTGAAGGTAAAAAAACTGCAGCCATACTGACAGCAGAAGGTAAAAAAGAATCTATGATTCTTGAAGCTACAGCTGAGAAAGAAGCTGCCATTGCTAGAGCTGAAGGTGAAGCAGAAGCCTTAAGACTTGTTTATGAAGCACAAGCTAAAGGTATTGAATATATTAATACTGCTCAACCACAGCAAGCATATGTTACATTAGAAGGTTATAAAGCTTTAGAAAAAGTTGCTGAAGGTCAATCAACAAAGATCCTTATTCCTAGTGATTTACAAAATATTGCTTCTGCTGTTACATCAGTCGTAGAAATAGCAAAAGATCTAAAATAGGGTTGAACAATTGTTCAACCCTATTTCTTTGCAAATATAAAACTAACACCAATTTCCTGATTTTTAGCCGTTACATGATAGCCAAACATATCAGCAATTTTCGCAACAATGGATAATCCTAATCCGAATTGTCCTTTGACTCCTTTAACATAAGGATCAAATAAATAAGGAATAGATTCTTCTTCTAAAGCTTCACCATCATTATAAATTTCTAAATATTTATCTTTAAGAATAATCTTAATCTCGCTTTTTGCGTATCTTGAAGCATTAGCAATAATATTTTCTATTGCCACACGCCAATGTTCTTCATCACCAATAAAACTAACATTATCTAATTCACTCACCAATTGTAAATCATTTAGTGCTTCCATTTGAGCCACAATCTTTTCTATAAGCTGTTTCATATCAAAAGTTTCTAATTCAATATTTTCACCTTGTAAATAATCCAAACGATTTAAATATAAGAAAGATTTTACCTTGTGTTCTAGACGATCAGCATTTTCTATAATAATATCCATAGAACTATCTTTATCACCATAAGGATATATATCGTCTTTGACACTTTGGCTATAGGTTTGTATTAAAGCAATTGGTGTTTTTAAATCATGAGACATATTATGAATCATTTCTTCTTTGATTTCTTCTTGACGATCTAGACCTTCCTTCATAGCAACCAAAGCTTGTGATACAACCCCTATTTCATCTTCTCTATCAATATTAAGTTCACTTTCTTTTCCTAACTTAATATCATCAATATAATTCTTAATCTTTTTTAGTGGATTAATAAGACTAAATACCCATGCAACCATGACTAAAGCAATCATTGCAAAAAAAGCATATTGAATATAAACAATTTGATTTTTAATATCAGCAATCATATCATTAGAATATTCACTATCAATAATTGATATCAAATATTGACCACTATTATTTGTTTCTGTAATACAATAATAATAATAAGTATTATCACCTATTGTACCTTTATTTTGAATGACATCCGTATCACTATTAAGAATTTCTTGTAAATCAGCACCAAACAAATAATAATAAAATGTATTAACATTATCTATGATCATATTACTTTTTGTCCATTGATTTAATGAACTATCATAGATAACCCAATAAGTTGTTTTATATTGATCCATAGGATAGTAGGAATCTTCAATTAAAGCATATTGAGAGCTTTCTAAAGTTTCATACATATAGTTGTCAATAATGGAACTAAGATTCTTGTCAATCATAGGCATTAAGACAATAACGAAAAATAAAGCAATCAACCCAAATATGACAATTAGCTGCTGAAGAAGTGTTAACCTCTTTAAAAAATTGATATTTTCTTTATTAATTTTAAATTTTTTTTCCTTCATATTAATCTAAACGATAACCATAACCGTAAATCGTTTTAATATTAAGTTCAGGCATTTTCTTACGTAAACGACGTAATGTATCATCAACAACACGATCACTACCATAATAATTTTCATCACAAACCTTTGATAAAACTTGTTCACGAGAAATTGCAATACCCTTATTCTTAACAAAATACAGCAATAGTTCATATTCCTTTGTTGTTAATTCTATTTCATCTTTACCTAATAAGACTTTTCTTTTTTCTTCATCAATAGCATAACCATCAATATTAATTAAAGCAGGATCATCCTTATAAACACGTTTTAAAATATTATGAATTCTTAAAATAACCTCTTTAATATTAAATGGTTTAGTAATATATTCATCACAACCCTTTTCTAGTCCGATAATTCGATCGAATTCTTGATCTCTTGCGCTCATAAAAACAATTGGCATATCAGGCTTTACTGTCTTTATTTCATTCAACAAATCAAAACCACTATTTTTACCCAACATGATATCTACAATCCATAAATGAACATCATCATCTTTATGCAAAAGGGCTTCTTCATAGGTATAGAATGAATAAACAATATACCCTTCTTTTTCCAAATATGCTCTTACTAAATCATTTAAATTCTTTTCGTCATCGATAATATTGATACGATACTTCATCCTTTATCACCTCTATCTTAAATATAAACAAATTATTGCCATACATTATGGCAATAATTTATGATTTAATGTGAAACTTGCTTTTTTAAACTGCATAACCTTTAGCTTTTATCGTATTGACAACTTTTAAAACATGTTCATGACATAATTCATCACTTAAAGCTTCTACCATAACTCTTACAACTGGTTCTGTACCACTTTCTCTTACTAAAATTCTGCCATCATTACCTAATTTTTCTTCAACTTCTTTAATAGCCTTCTGGACATCCTCATCTTCCTGAGCTGCTTTTTTATCCTTGACTCTAACATTAATCAATAATTGTGGATATACTTCAATACCATCACATAATTGAGCCAATGTTTTTTTATTTTCTACCATGGTTTCCATAACTTTCAATGACGTTAAAATACCATCTCCAGTTGTAGCATGTTTTGAAAAAATGATGTGGCCTGACTGTTCTCCACCAATAACATGACCATTTTTACCCATGTTTTCATTAACATATTTATCACCAACAGCTGTCTTTTCATAATTAATACCAACTTTATCCAATGATTTATATAAGCCAAAATTACTCATAACTGTCGTAACGATTGTATTATGAACAAGTTCATTCTTACGCTTCATCTCATTACCACATATATATAAAATCATATCACCATTAACAACTCTGCCATATTCATCAACTGCAATACATCTATCAGCATCACCATCATAGGCAAATCCACAATCCAAGCCATTTTCTCTAACATAATTCTGTAGTACTTCGATATGTGTTGATCCACAGTTTTCATTAATATTGAGACCATCTGGTTCGTTATTGATGACATATGTCTTAGCGCCTAAAGCATCAAAGACAGCCTTTGCGATAGCACTGCTTGACCCATTTGCACAATCAAGTCCAACTCTTTTATTTTTAAAAGCGCGCATTGGAATACTCATCAAATAGCCAATATAGCGATTTCGTCCCATTGAATAATCAATTGTACGTCCAATGTCATCTTTTGTTGCAAAAGGAATAGGATCTGATAACCCATCAATATACTTTTCAATCAAATTTTCAATCTTAGCATCCAACTTATATCCATTACCATCAATAATCTTAATACCATTATCATAATAAGGATTATGTGATGCACTAATCATAATACCACAATCAAAGTTTTCACTTCTAACAACATAAGATACTGATGGAGTTGTTGTTACATGCAACAAGAATACATCTGCTCCACTAGCCGTTAAACCAGCGACTAAAGAGTATTCAAACATATATGAACTTCTTCTTGTATCTTTTCCAATCACAATTCTTGCTTTATGATAACGCGAATAATACCATCCTAAATAACGTCCTACCTTATAAGCATGCTCAACTGTTAAATCTACATTTGCTTCGCCTCTAAAACCATCTGTACCAAAATATTTTCCCATTTTTCTAGTTCCTTTCAATTGTAATAGTCACGGTTTCTGAAGATAACAATTCAATAGAAACCTTATCATCATCTACAAGTGCACTCACTTTAACCTGATGAGTACCTGTTGACAAACCGTCAATATCTATTGTTACTGTAACATTATCAGCACTTAAAGCATCAATTCGTTCCTCTGATCCAGTGAGTGAAACAGTAGCTGTACCACTTTCACCTACAAACGATACTTTATAATTTTCAGAATTATTTAATACTGTTATTTCAATATTGTCAAGCTTCTTCGATACAACTTTTTCAATTTCTACTGATACTGTAATCGTATCTGATGAAAATTTATTAATACCATTTTCTTTATTCAATGCTATATCTTCAAAGGTTGTAGAAGAATTTAAGTCTGAAACATCAACATTTACCTCAATAGAATCAATACTATCAATCTCTTCCTGTAAACCATAAATAGTCACTTCACTTTGAGATAATGTATAATTAGATATTTGATAACCATTCGCTACTTCTCCAGTAAAACTCAATTCAATTGGTACGGTTTTAGAATAACTTGCAACATTGCATGAAACTTCTACAGTAGAAGGTGATATTTCTACATCCAATTCTTCATTATTGCTATCAAAAGCTTTAATCGTACAAGTTTGATCAAAAGCTTCACTTTTATCACTCACATCAATACAAGCCGCAACTTTAGCAATCTTACCTAGCGTCGTTTCACTTGCTCTGACAGTAACCGTATCTAATGAGAGACTTTCTACGCTTACTGAATACTTACTATCCAACTGATCTTCATTAATAAATGTATAAGTTAAATTGAAATCTTGACTCACTTTTTCTTCCAAGGTTATATCCAATGTATTGGGAACCAACATTACTGTAAGATCTTCATTAAAGTTACGCGACCTTAAATCAACAGTATAACTTCCTTCCTCATATCCTGTTAAATCAACATAGACTTCATAATTTGCTAACAATGTTGTACTATAAATATCCAAAGAAGATCCAATCAAACCAACAGTCACACTATCAGGTATATCATTAGTAATTTCTAATGAATCATCCAATCCTTCTATAGAAACGCTCACATTTTCAATTGTCACGCCACTTGTAGGAGAAGCGATAATATCCTGGCCTGCAATATTATAAAACAATACTGCAGCAATAACAAATGATAGCAACATAATCGTGACTCTGCTAGATAATATTTTATCCAGCAATTGATTAAGATAATTATAAAAACGGCCAAAAGTATCTAAAGTCTTCATAGTTGTAGAAGATAGATTTTCCATTGGTGCATTTTCTTTTTCTTTCTTATTTTTTTCTTTTTGTACAACTTTTAAAAAGAATTCGGTAGTTGAATCATGAATATCTTTACGATCATTTCTTTTCTGATTCATGAGGTACACCTCCTTCTTCTTCAGATTTAAACCATTGCAATTTATTGACCAACGAAGCTCTTAATTCTTTAGCAGGAATTTTCTTTAATTCTCCATCAATCGCAAACGAAATTGTCCCTGTTTCTTCACTCACAACAACAGTCAAAGAATCTGTAATTTCACTAATACCAATAGCTGCACGGTGACGCGCACCATATTTTGGTGAAAGCTCCTTATTCGTTGGTGGATAAAAAGCCGCAGCACAAACAACACGATCATCTTGAATAATGGTTGCTCCATCATGTAAAGGTGTCCCTTCATAAAATATTGTCAATAAAAGTTCACTCTTAATATCAGAATTAATTCTTGTCCCAGTATTTATATAATCTATAAGTGATTGGGATCTTTCAAATGTTATTAAAGCCCCTGTTTGTTCTTTTGATAAAGTCGTAATCGCATTAACAAGTTCATCTATGAGTCTTTCTTTTTCATCATTACTCATTTCTTTTTGATTCTCTGTACGAGTTTGTCCCAACTTTTCTAGTAATGTACGAATTTCCGGTTGAAAAATAACTATCAAAGCAACTATTCCCCAATTGATAACACTATCTACCAAATAGTTAAGAGTTGTTAAATTAAAGGATGTAGTGACCAATTTCACTGCTAATATCAACAATACACCTTTAAACAATTGCATTGTACGCATATTTGTTTTAAACATTGAAATCAAATAGTAAAAGATAAACCATACAGCTATTAAATCAACAGCCGATCTTAAAACATTAATAATTACACTCCAGCTTATACTCAAGTTCCTCACCTACACTTTTTAACATTATAACAGCTTTTCATTGAAATTAAAATGACTTATGAAAAAACAATTGTCCTTTTAAAGACAATTGTTTATTAAAAATACACTTATTTTAATGTTTCTACATACTCATTTATTTCATCATAAGATGCTTCATCAATTATCATTTCATATATTTCTTTATATGCATCTAACGATAAATCTTTTAAAAATGATGGATCTTCATAATATTTCATCTTAAAACGTTTTATAATACGTTCATAATATTCTTTTTTTTCTTTTTCAATTCGCTTATTATCTCCAATTTTTTCCCCTACACCTATATCAATAACATGATCAATATATTCCTTGATAACTCTTAAATGATAACTTGGTGATTCTTTAAATTCATCTCTCATATCTATCATATCCTTTATTACCGGTTCTTTGTCATATAGTTTATCTATATTCTTTTGTACTTCACTATTTAACTCATGTGCATTCTTAAAAGCATAACCAACACTTTCTATTCTATCCATATTATCAATTCCCTTCTTTTCTACAATATTTTTTATCTTACCTAGCTCTACTATGTAAATATACAACTTATTATTGTTATCTGGTCCGTATTTAATACTCATTGGTTCATAAAGCTTGATGAAATCATTCATATCCTCCACAATACCTTCACCATATTCACCATGATAGATATCTTCATAAATACATATCAGAATAGCTTGATGATATTTTGTTGCATCTGTTTCACCTTTACGATTGTAGTTAAAAAACATAGCTGCATCATAAAACAGATTCTTAACCAATAGCTGAACATCATTAATCGATCTTTGTCCTTCAATATCAATATTAAGATAATCGTTAACTAAAAAATGATTATCCAATATAGCACTCTTGGATTCATCAGTATTTCTTATCAGTTCCTTATCAAGTTTTGCAATGCTTCTAACATGAATATTTGTAATATCCTCAATGATTGTTTTAGTAATATGAAGTGTTCTTGGATCACCATTATCAATATTCATCATATGTTTCAATAATGCATCAGAATATAAAGGAATATTCTTTATTACATTATTGGCATAGTCAACAGCATAGTCTTTTTGTTGAACTGATGTCATATGACTCATTATTAATGAATGATTTGGTGAAGCCATAAGTGTCTCCATAATATAACTGATTTGTTTTTGCGTATAGTTCATAATTTTCTCCTTTATCAAATTAAAATAAACCCTCTATTATTTATATACGCAAAAATTTTACAAATTTCTTTTTTTAATTTTAAAAAATTCAATTTTTTTGATAATACAATTTTTATAAATACATTGTACTAAACCGCTTACGCGGTGTTTTTAATTTTTCTTTTTTATAAAGTGTTGTGTAAAGCCTTTCATATGATGGCTTTTTATTTTATAGTGATATTGTCATTATAATTTAGAAAGGAATGATATTTTATGTTTACAAACAAAACTAGTGACAAAATTGAACAGTATCCTGTTCTTCAGAAAACCATCGAGGCTCTATCTCTTAAAAATTTATCTCCTCGTACTGTCGAAAATTATTTATGTGGTATTTACCGATTCCTTGATTTTATTAATTATGATAATGAATTTGATATCACTATTGAGCATTTTCGCAGTTTCCTTGTTTATCTTAATTCTACTTCTCTTACTAAGAATACTATCAACTGCTACAACTCTCATATTCGTTTCTTTTTCAATGCTGTACTTTTTAAACCTGTTAATCCTTATATTGTTCCTAGATCTGTCTTTAAAAGAAAGGAAATATCTTATCTTATGGATGATCAGGTTAAAAATCTTCTTAAACTGACTGCCTCTGATTCCAGAATGGACTGCGTTATCAAACTTGGTCTTTGCTGTGGCCTTAGAATAGATGAGGTTGCTTCTCTTAGAGTTTGTGATATTCACACCAAAGGTTCTGATAAAATCATTCATATAAACAACTCAAATAGAAATAAGTCACGTGATATTCCTATGGATAACTACTTATTGTGCTATCCAGCGTTATGCTAAGGAATATTTTATTAAGCCTGGTTCTGATGCTTTCTTCTTTCAGTTTAGATTACACCATAAACCTACAGCCCAGACCATCAGAAATCATTTTAATGAATATAGAAGTAGAGCTGGTATTGATGATTCTGTTACATTCCATGGTCTCAGACATACCTATGCTGTTAATTTTTTGAAGGCTGGTGGGGATTGTGATCTAAAATATCGTATGGGTCATGGCTCATTAGCTGCTACTTCCCGCTATCTTCATTTCGCTTCTAATATGATGAAACCTGGTGTTTCTTATATGGATAAGCTTTTAAAGGATGTGAAGTAATATGACAACCATCTTTCAACATATCCTTAAACACGAAAGACAAAACTACATGGACAGTTTCTTCCTTGATAGCTATCATTTGAAGACTTATAACTATATGGCTGCATGTGGTACTCAAGTATTTGGATATAATTCCTACGAATGTGAAGACTGCGGCTACAAACGAATCCACTATAATTCATGCGGCAATCGCAATTGCCCTTCATGTCAGGCCAAACAGCGTGAAGAATGGATTTCT
>Ga0192269_1065_pt1 | contig 13100 bp, 12 predicted proteins | sample Koala_Koa24_B3_FD_131258 | JGI IMG/M metagenome (GOLD analysis project Ga0192269, IMG submission 131258) | Enriched cells from koala feces incubated with labeled cellulose particles, San Francisco Zoo, California, United States - Koala_Koa2-4_B3 ... | reverse complement strand
ATTAAAATAACAAGCATATATACAGTCATAAAGATATTGTAATGATAAACGTGAAGAAAATGATGCAATCTTTTCCTCAGAATCTTCATAAGAAGAAATATATAAATGATAATCAGCAAGCTTGGATAATTCTGCTTCTTCAACTGATGATATGGATATTATTTTAGCTGGTGTTTGTCTTAACTCTTTCATTGTTTCTAGTATCCATGGTGTACGATGAGCATAGGAAGTGATAATTACCACACTATTATCTTTCATATTCACAATTGACCAATGTTGATCATATGGATGAATAGCTATATCAACTCGAACACCTATTTCTAACATATTCTGCTTGAAACATTCCGCCATAAAATAATTACCTATAGTTGGAAATATGGTAATATGATCAGCATTATGAAGTGCCTGCATCACTTTCAATAATTCTTCAATATCCATAAGATTCAATGTTGATTGAATAGTTTGTTCATATAATTTTATCATTTTACTCATTATCTCATAATAAGTACTATATGGCTGAAAAGGATAATTATGATCAACGATGTTTTTTTCTTTTTGATACTCATCAATACTGGAAGAAATAAGCAATTTAAACTCATTATATCCTGATACATCCATTTTTTTATAACACGATAAATAGTTGAGGACGAAACATAACATTGTTTTGATAATTCCTTTATACTTAACTCAATGACTTCTCTGGGATTACTTAAAATATAATTCACAGCTTCTTGCTCGGAAATTGTAAAATTTGTTGTTTGTTGTAATTTTGTTAAAATGTTCATGTTTATCGCCATCATTATTATAAAAAAAGTTATAAAATAATCATATAATCTAACAATTAAAAGAAAAAGGTTTCCATTATTTCTTGATTTTTTCTTCAAAATAATAGAAATTATTTCCAATTATTTTTCTAAATTGTATAATAATGATGAAGGTGAAATACAATGCTTATACAACAAAAATTAAAACAATTAGAATTATCCTATAATGAAAAAATAGTTGCAGATTATATTTTGATTCATAAAGAAAATATCAATCACTTATCTATTAATGATATTTCTAAAGAAACACATACTTCTTTATCAACAACTGTTAGATTATCAAAAAAATGTGGTTTTAATGGTTGGAAAGATTTTAAGGAAGCATATCAAGAAGAACTTGATTATCTTTATTCGCATTTCCAGGAAATAGATGCCAATATTCCTTTTAATCAAAACGATTCTTATCAGGATATTACCTATAAAATGGCAACTTTATTAAGTGATGCTATCTTAGATACGGTACAGTTAATCCATCATGATGAACTTTTAAAAGCCATTCAATATCTTGATAAAGCACCTCATATTTATATTTTTGCCATTACGAATACAGCTGCTGTTACTTATGATTTTGCATATAAAATGAGATTTTTATATAAAAAAGTTAAGATTGTTGAAAATCCTGAGGAATTCTATTTTGTTTTAAACATGATGGAAAAGGATGATTGTATTATATTAGTTTCCTATTCAGGAGAAACATTTGAATTGTTTGATGTTGCAGAGTTAAAAACTAAATATCAATTTCATACAATCTCCATAACAAGTTTAGGAGATAACTCATTAATACAATATACTGATTGTCATCTTTTTATTTCTACAAGAGAAAAATTATATTCTAAAATTGGACATTTTGTATCTAATGAATCCATACATTATATTTTAGATACACTATATGCATGTTTATTTAGGAAGCATTATCAAGAAAATTGGGACAAAAAATTAGCTTTGTCAAAACGTATTGATTATGAAAGATATTCAACCATTGATATTATTCAAGAAGATGAATAATATTAACTATTCATAACAAATTCAAAGAATCATTCTTTAATTTTTATAGGAAGATTGATATAATAATAGTCGTGGTGATAATATGAGCAAAAACAAACTGACAATGAGTGATATCGCAAAAATGGCAGGTGTAGGTAAAACAACAGTGTCACGTTATTTTAATGGTGGCTACGTTAAAGATGAAACAAGAGAGAAGATTAGAAAAGTCGTTGAAGAGAATAACTATGAGCCAAATCAAGTGGCTCAATTAATGAAAGCGAAACAAACAATGGTTATGGGTATTATTACACCAACTATGGATTCGACAACATCGGCGAGAATGATTATGATGTTAGATGAATATGTAAGACATTATGGTTATACACCTCTTATTATCAATACTAATCATAATGAATTAAGAGAAGTAAAATCTATTGAAAATTTATGGAAATTAAATGTAGATGGTATTGTATTACTAGCAACGGATATTACACAAGCACATAAAGATATTGTTTCGAAGTTGGATATTCCTGTAATTTTTGTAGGTCAAGAATATAAAGAAGGTTATTCGATTATATATAATGATTATCAAGCAGGCTATGATGTGGGTTGTTATAGTGCTAAGATGGGACATAAGGATATTGTTTATATGGGAGTTAATGCCAAAGATGAAGCTGTTGGTATTATACGTAAGAATGGTGTTATCGATGGATTAAAAGATTCTGGTATTGATCATGTTCAATATTTGGAAACAGATTTTACCTTTGAAACATCTGGAAGAATTGTTTCAAAGTATTTGAATAATCATCAGCCAACATTAATTATATGTGCAACTGATAATATTGCCTTAGCATGTTATAAAGAAATTAAAAATAGAGGTTTAAATGTACCTGATGATATTTCGGTGATTGGTTTTGGTGGTTATGAATATTTGCAGTTGGTTTCTCCTAGTATTACAACTGTTAGGTATGATAATGAAGATGCGGGATATTTTGCAGGCGAATCTTTATTAAAACTCATTAATGGTGAAGAAATAGAAAAAAAACAAGTTGTTTCATATGTTTTTATGGAAGGTGAAAGTGTTAAGAAATTATCTTAATACTTTTTTTATAAAAAAAAATATGGAATTGATTCCATAAAAAGTATTGACACTGCCATAGAACAGTGATATATTATAGATATGGTACCGATACCATATTGGAGGGAGGAGAAACGGAATGGATTACAACAAGATAGCTAAAGACATTATTAAAAATGTTGGTGGTGAAAGTAATATTACAAGTGCTATGCATTGTGCAACAAGATTGCGTTTGACTTTAAAGAATTATGATTTAATTGATGAAGAAAAATTAACAGATATTTCTGAAGTTAAAGGTGTATTTAAATCAGGAAATCAATATCAGATTATTTTAGGTTCTGGTTTGGTGAATTTGGTTTGTGATGAAGTGAAAAAGATTCTAGGTTTAGAGGAGAATGATAGAACTGTAGAAAGTGAAGAAGAAGGATCTATTATTCAACGAGGCGTTAAATTATTAAGTGATATTTTTGTTCCTATTATTCCTGCAATTGTAGCTGGTGGTTTATTGATGGGTATCTATAATGTATTGACTGCCGAAGGTTTGTTTGTAGCTGGAAAATCAGTGATTGATTTTTTTCTGACATTGCATCTATGATTAATATATTTTCTAATGCAGCCTTTACGTTTTTACCTGTTTTAATTGGTTTTAGTGCTACTAAGAAGTTTGGAGGAAATCCATATTTAGGGGCAGCTATGGGTATGATTATGGTACATCCTGATTTATTAAGTGCTTATTCAAGAGGTACTGGTGTAGAAATACCTGTTTGGAATATTTTGGGATTATCTGTTGAGGCTGTTGGTTATCAAGCAACTGTTTTACCAGTATTAGCTGTTTCTTGGATTTTAGCCAATATTGAAAAAAGATTACATAAAGTTACACCTACATGGTTAGATAATTTATCAACACCTTTATTATCAGTATTAGTAACAGGTTTTCTAACATTTATCTTAGTTGGTCCTATTTTAAGAACTGCTGGTGATTTACTAGCTGAGGGTATTACATGGGTTTATAGTTCTTTAGGATTTGTAAGTGGTGCTCTCTTTGGTTTATTCTATGCACCAATTTGTTTAACAGGTATGCATCATAGTTTCATTGCGATAGAGACACAATTAATTGCAGCAGCTGAAACAACTGGTGGATCATTTATTTTCCCTACTGCAGCTATGAATAACGTTGCTCAAGGGGCAGCCGATATGGCTGTACTAATTTGTACAAGGGGCAAAAAAATCAAATCTATTTGTTCTGCCTCAGGTATTTCAGCATTCTTAGGTATTACGGAACCCGCCATGTTTGGTGTCACTTTAAAATTACGTTATCCTTTCTATGGTGCTATGATTGGTTCAGCTTGCGGTAGTGCTTATATTGCTGCAACGAATACTTTAGCTGTTGCTTTAGGTACTGCAGGCCTTCCTGGTTTTATTTCAATTGCACCACAGAGTTGGGGAAATTACTTTATTGTATGGGTATTTCAATTATCGTTGCATTCATTGTAACAATGGTGTTATATAAAAGATTTATTACTCCTGAAGAGAATAAGAAATTAGCAGTGACTACTAAAGAAGTTGAAAGTAATGTTATCTATGCACCTTTAAAAGGCGAAATGAAACCTATTAGTGCAAGCAGTGATCCAATGTTTGCTTCAAAAGCTATGGGTGATGGCGTTGTCATAATCCCTATTGATGGTTTATTAAAATCACCTGTTAATGGACAAGTAACTTTGGTATTCCCTACGAAACATGCGATTGGTTTAATGAGTGATGATGGCAACGAAATACTTATTCATATTGGTTTAGATACAGTGAATTTAGAAGGTAAACCTTTTGAATTATTCGTTGAAAATGAACAAACAGTAACAGTTGGTCAACCATTAGTACAAATTGATTTAGATATGATTAAGAAAGAAGGATTATCAACAGAAACACCTGTTCTTATTACAAATCAGAAAGAATTTGATATAATAGGAGCTGAAAGTATTAATTATGAAGATAAAATAATGAAGGTGAAGTAATGAAAAACATATTCAAATCCTATGAATTACAATATAAAGATAAAGTTAATAGTGATCCATGGAGACTCAAATATCATTTGATGCCTCCTGTTGGATGGCTTAACGATCCTAATGGATTGTGTCAATTTAACGGTATCTATCATATCTTTTATCAATATTCTCCAGATATCCCTTATGGTGCACATAAGGGTTGGGGGCATTATTCCACCAAAGATTTCACAACATTCAAGCAAGAAGATATTCCATTACTTCCTGGTAGTGAAATAGATAAAAATGGAGCTTATTCAGGCAGTGCTTTTATCGATAATAATCGTATTCATTTCTTCTATACTGGAAATATTAAATTTGATGGTCATTATGATTATATTAATGAAGGTAGAGGTCATTATGTGAATTATTTTTATAGTGATGACGGTTTTCATTTCTCCAACAAAGAATGTTTATTAAAGAATGAAGATTATCCTAAAAATATGAGTTGCCATGTAAGAGATCCTAAGATTTACCAAAAGAATAATCAATATTATTTAGTTTTAGGTGCACGAACTAAAGATAGTGTTGGATGTATCATGTTGTATAAATCCAATGACTTAAAACATTGGACATATTATACAACTATAACAACGCCACAAAAATTTGGTTATATGTGGGAATGTCCTGATTTATTTGAACTAAATGATCAAACTATCCTCATAACATGTCCTCAAGGGGTTAAACAGGATGGTTATAAGTATGAGAACATTTATCAAAATGGTTACTTTTTCTTTAACAATCATGAATTTAGTACATTTCATGAATTAGATCATGGTTTTGATTTTTATGCTCCCCAAACATTTGAAGATGAGCAAGGCAGAAGAATACTAATAGGCTGGATGGGTATTCCTGATGCTGATTATATTAATCCAACTTTAGAATATTATTGGCAACATGCTTTAACCTTGCCAAGAGAATTAACAATAAAAAATAATCATGTCTTTCAATATCCTATTGCAGAAACCAATCAATTAATGAATCCAATTGAACAAATATCATTAAGTAAAGATCAATCTTATAATTATAAAAATCATGTTTGTCATATACATTTTATAATTCCTTCCTTATTTCATATAAAACTTAGAAAAGATGTAACTTTATCTTATGATGGAAAAGTTCTTACTTTATCATTAAAAGAATCAGGCTATGGTAGAGAGGCAAGACATATAGAAATCATTCATATCGATGAAATAGATATTTATTCTGATACATCATCATTAGAAATATTTATTAATCATGGTGAAGAGGTATTCACGACAAGAGTTTATGATAGTTTAGAAGATACACTTATTACCATTAATCAAGATATTATTATGGATTATCAAACAATAAATAGTTATCATATTATATAAAAACGAATTCAGTTTTCTGAATTCGTTTTATTCATCAAATATGTTTTTCTTTCTAAACTCACAAAGAAACGATTTTTCTTATCCTGATCATAACGGATGAGATACAAACTCAATAATAAGCCACCAATAGCAGCAACTATCATATCCGTTATTGTATCATAAACACCTGTACTATTTCTGATAGCATCATATTGAAAGAAATAAAATAAGAAATACTCATAAAACTCCCAAATAACAGCTGCTGCCATATTAAGTCCATTGACAAATATAAACATCAAACTTTTTCGCTTATCATCTCTAAGATAATATTTATACAACATATAAAATAGTTCAGTGAATATAATTCCACAAAGAAAATGAACAATCTTATCAAAATAAGCTAAAGTGTAACCTCCTAAACAACTACCCCATAAACTTGCCATAAAAACAAATACAATATTAATAAGATTAAATTCAATTGGTACTTGCACTTTTAATATTCTCATAATCATAGGTGCAATAAATGGTGTGAAACATGAGACAATGGTCATAAAGAAGTATTTTCTCATCCAATTTCTATAAAATGCATAAATGAGAAATACAATATATATCATACTACATATCTTATAAATAATACTTAATTTCTTGTCTTTCATAACGCCACCTCTAAACGATATTGTATCACTTATAATGAGAATTAAAAAAAGACATTGTTTCACCAATGTCTATTTCTTCAATAATTTTTCAAACAAATCAATATCTTCTTTAATCATATCAATAGAATTTTGCCAGAAAATTTCATCTTCTAAATCAATACCCACACTTTTACCAACATCAACCAAATCATTTTTTCCAGTTAATGATAAAAACTTTTCATAAGTATCTCCAAAGCTAGGGCCTTGTTTTTGATATAAACCATATAAACCTTTAGCAAGTAGCAGACCAAAAGCATATGGGAAATTATAGAAAGCATAATCTGCTTCATAATAATGTGGTTTCCAAGTCCACATATAAGGATGTAAATAATTATGATCCAAACCATTTCCATAAGCTTCTTTTTGAGCATTGATCATGAGTTCTTTGATTTCATCTACTGATAAAGGTCCATTCTTTCTTTGTTCAATAAAACGACTTTCAAATAAGAAACGTGAATAAATATCGACAATCGTTTGAGCACAATCAGTTAATTCCGTTTCAAGAATATTAAGCTTTTCATTATCATCTACTTCTTTTAAAGCAGCCTTTTTCACTATTGTTTCACAAAAATTTGAAGCAGTTTCCGCTATTGGCATGGGATAATTAGAATTAATGGCATACTCATTGTTAAGGCATTCGCCATGGAATCCATGCCCTAATTCATGTGCCATTGTCACGACATCACTAAATTGATTACCATAATTAAACAAGAAACGACTCTCACCAATACAATGAAGATTATAGCAGAAAGCCCCACCTACTTTACCCTCTCTAGGATAAACATCTAACCATTCATTTTCAATAGCTTTTTTGGCAAATTCACCTAAATGAATAGAAAAAGTAGAGAATTGTTTAATAACATGTTGACATCCTTCTTCATATGAATATGTCATGTCACTTTCACCAATAGGTGCATATAAGTCATACCAAGGTAAACCATTTTGATATCCCAAAGCTTTTGCTTTTAATTTGTAGAATTTTTCAAACAAAGGTAATGATTTTTGCATTGTTTTTAATAATACATCTAGTGTCTTTTGTGACATCCTTGAATCTTCTAAAGTTCTATCAAGAACTGAATCATAACCTCTTAGATTTGCGACAGTAATAGCTTCACCTTTAATCTCATTTAAGGCACTAGCAACGCCTTGTTCAACTTGTGTATAAGCATTCACCTCAGCCTCATAGGCTTTCTTTCTTACATTAACATCCTTATCATAAGCCATGTTTAGAACTTCTGTTAATGGATATGACTTATCATCAATAGTGACTTTCATAGATGAAATGAGTTGATCTTTATATTTAAGCCAAGCAGATGATCCTGTCGTTTTCATTTTAGCTAATACTTCTTCGCTTTCATCATCTAATAAATGAGTATTATTTTTTTGTGTTTCCTTTAAGAAATACATATGTTCCAATATATAAGGATCTTTGATTAAATTCAAATCAAATGTCCCTAACCATTTTTGAATTTTAGCACTTGATGCAGCGAATGATGCTAATATATTTTCAATCATCGATGCATACTTGATAGCATCTTGGTTTTGTGTATTAGCGTTCATAGTTAAAGATATAAATGCATAAACTTTACCAACAAGATCATCTAATTCATTTTCTGTTTCTAAATAATGTTTAAGATTTTCTTCATTTATATCACTATTAGGAATGTCTTTCATATTATCTAAAGTTGTTTGAATACATTGAATATCATCTAGAAATTTTTGATCTTCAAAACTATCATATAATTCTTTTAAACTCCATTGTTTATCCATAATCTACTCCTTTATAATCTGCATAATATAAAATTTTAAATAAGATGTCTCTTCCATGGTCCATAATATGGGATGATCCACATTTTGTTGTGTCATAGATACCTGTTTTAATATAACCCCTGCTTCTTGAGCTGATTCTTTCAACATCTTTTCAAAATTATCTACTTCCATAAAACGTGAACAGCTACATGTTACCAAATAACCACCATGTGATAATAATTCCATAGCTTTTTTGTTAATTTTCTTATATCCAAAATAAGCACTTTGAATTGTTTTTCTTGATTTAGTAAAAGCTGGTGGATCTAATACAATAATATCAAAATCGCAAACATTTAATGTATCCAAATAATCAAAAACATCCGTTTTTGTGAAAGTAATCTTATCTTCCAAATGATTAAGTTTGGCATTTTCATAACCTTGATCAAGTGCCGTTTGCGATACATCTACTGCCACAACTTCACATGCTCCACCTTTAGCTGCATTTAAAGCAAATCCACCTGTATGTCTAAAGCAATCCAAAACCTTCTTATCATGAGCCATTTTTCTCAGTAAATATCTATTTGCTTTTTGATCTAAAAAGTAACCTGTCTTTTGACCATTTTCAAAATCAACATGAAGTAAAATACCATTTTCATTAATAATTGTTGATGTTGGTAAGTTAGTTTCTTTCCAATATCCTTTATATAATTCCAAACCTTCTTTCACTCTTACTTGAATATCATTTCTTTCATAAATACCATGAATCTCTTGATTATCTTCTTTTAATACTTCTATTAGTAATTCATAAATCATATCTTTACTTTTATCCAATCCATAGGAACTAATTTGTGTTACTAATATATCATTATATCGATCAACCGTTAATCCAGGTAATCGATCAGCTTCACCAAATACTAAACGACAATTTGTTATATTATTAATATCTAATGTTTTACGATAATTATAAGCTTCTTGTATTCTTTTTTTAAAGAATGATTTATCAATTAATTCTTTTTTATTCTTAGATAATATACGTACATTAATATGAGAAATTTTTGATAAAAACCTGTTCCCATATATCTGCCCTTTTTTGTATATATATCAACAATTTCACCATTTTCTATAGAATCATGTATTTTTATAACATTATTATTAAAAAGCCACATCTGACCTTTATCTAACCATTTTTCTCCTTCTTTAGAGATAATAATTCTAGGATAATTTCTTTCCATTATAATGCCTCCAATCCTTCACAATTATATCAAATAGTATCTATTTTATCAATGAACAATTATATTCTCATTTTATTGTATTTTATTAGATAATTATGTAAAATGAGCATGGTGATAAAAATGATAAAGGATTTTCAAAAATTATTAAAAGAAAAACATATTGATTATTATATTGTACCTACAGATGATGATCATCAATCAGAGATGGTTGGAGATTATTATCAAGTACGTGCTTATTTAAGTGGTTTTGATGGCAGTGCTGGGACATTATTAGTAACTCCAGAAAATGCTTATTTATGGACAGATGGACGTTATTTTATTCAAGCTGCTAAACAATTAGAAGATAGTATTACTTTAATGAAAATGCGTCAAAAAGGTGTTCCTACTATTTTAGAGTTCTTAAGTGAACATGTTGAAGATGGAGATGTGATTGGTTTTGACGGACAAACGATGACTTATCAGTTTGTGAATCAATTAGAAGATGTATTAGATGTTGATTATGAAATTAAGTGTATTGATTTAGTGAAAGATTTTTGGAAAGATAGACCAGAAAGATCACATGAAAAAGCTTATATTTATGACAAACAATATCATGGTATGAGTGCTGGTGAGAAGATTGAAATTATCCAAGAATATATGAAAGAAAATGATTGTCAATCTCATATTATTACAACACTTGATGACATTGCTTGGACATTTAATCTAAGAGGTAATGACATTCCTTGTTCTCCTACAGCTTTGGCTTTTGCCCTCATTACATTGGATAAATCATTTCTATATTTACAACAAGGTACATATGATTTAGATTTAGTAAAAGCTTATCAACAGGAAAATATATTCATGAAAGACTATTTAGATATTTATCAAGATGCTGCTGATTTAAAAGGTAGAGTCCTCTTAAGTACAAACAATGTCAATTATGAACTAGTTAATCAAATCCAATGTGAAATTGTTGATGGTACAAATCCATCACAAGCTTTTAAATCTATTAAAAATGATGTAGAAATTAAAAATACCAAGAATGCTCATATTAAAGATGGTGTCGCTGTTACCAAATTCATGTACTGGTTAAAGAATAACTTTGAAAAGATCAATATGGATGAAATATCAGTATCTGATAAGTTATTATCTTTTAGATCACAACAGGATTTATTTATAGAACCAAGTTTTACTACTATTTGTGCCTATCAAGAAAATGCTGCTTTAATGCATTATCATGCTACAAAAGAAAATCATTCTGATATTCATGATGGATTATTATTGATTGATAGTGGTGGACAATACTTAGATGGTACAACGGATATTACAAGAACATTTGTTTTAGGGAAAGTGACTGATAAACAAAAATATCATTTCACAAAAGTATTACAAGGTTTCTTAGCACTTCAAAATGCCCATTTTCTCTATGGAGCAACAGGGTTAAGTCTAGATATTCTCGCACGATATCCAATCTGGGCTGATAATATTGATTATCAATGTGGTACTGGACATGGTGTTGGGCATTTCCTTAATGTTCATGAAGGGCCTCATGGTATTAGACCAGTAATAAGAAGTACTGAAAACACACCATTGGAAGCTGGTATGGTTGTAACCGATGAACCAGGTGTTTATTTAGAAGGTGAATATGGTATTCGTCATGAAAATGAGTTATTGGTTGTAGAAGGTGTAGAAAACGAATATGGTCAATTCATGCATTTTGAAACTCTAACATATGTACCTATTGATTTAGATGGTATTGATGTAGATTTATTATCAAATCAGGAAAGAAAATGGTTGAATGAATATCATAAAGAAGTTTACAATAAGATTTCACCATATCTAACAAATGCAGAAAAAGATTGGTTAAAAGAATATACGAAAGAAATTTAAATGTTTTCTTATAATTGACATATTATTTCACATCTGTTAGAATAGCGACATAAGATAAATACAAATGCAAAGGAGTTTTCCTTGCTATGATGATGAATATGTGAATGCTATTTTTAGCATGCACACATATTGTTTAGGTACATAGCACAGAAAACTTTTTTTATATATAAGAGTTGAAATAATGCTGTTTGCCAGAAAGGAAGGAAAACATATGTCACAAAAACAAATGAAAGCTTACAAGATTGTCATGCAAAATCAAAACTCTTATATGTGTATAAAGGTCAATAAACGAATTTACGTATTAAAATATCGTTGGTACTCTTCATCACAAAAGGTCATTGAAAAAATATCAAGAGATTTTGTCTTGAACGATAATCAAAAGGAATTTATCAAAAATTGTCATCATGAATTTTATGATGACATGAATAAACAAATTAATTATACCAAACTTTTCTCATGGATTGATTCACACATTTGAAAGTTTAAAAGTATGCGTCAAATAGCGAGGTGGGACATCCAATAAGGTATGGTATGCTATATGGATATCGATATTACTCGTATATTAATAATAAGGTATATAAAAACAGAACCATCAGTATAGGTATATCCTATGATTGATCGTTCTGTTTTAATAATCTATCTATTTCCTTCTTACTCATGATTTTGGTTGAATTAGGTAGTGTGTCACTGTATGGCAATAACTCTCTTAACTCATCTTCATTTGTTAGATCCATGTTTGCCAGTTTTTCCAGTATATATGTAAAATACATATATGGCTGTATCCTATTTTCAAGGCATGTGATTATCATTGAATATATTAACGCACTGGCTTCTGCTCCTTTTGGTGATACATAGAACTTGCAGCGATTTCTTACTACCGCAAATGGTCGTACTGCTCTTTCGGTACTTGAATTATCCATTGGCAGATAACCATCATCAATAAACCTTTTTAATTCCTCTGCATTATGCAGTGTATAGTAGATTGCACCTGACATCGTGCTTCTTCCAGCATTTTTCATTTGTATTTCTTTTAGCCACGCTAAAAACTTGTCAAACAGTGGTTCTATGACTTCTTTTCTTCTCTTTTGTATATATTTTGCCTTTGCTTCACCTTTCAGGTGCTTTTTATTTGCTGCATCTTCTATCTTATGGTCCTCATGAAATATCTCATCATATTTGACTATGGCTTTTGCTTCATCACTGGTTTTTCGTCCTTCACCTTTTGGCAGAAGTTTATATGCATCCTTGAATTTCCTTAAGGCATGTACATTGCACATGCAGCGTACAATATTATCTACC
>Ga0192269_1062_pt1 | contig 13768 bp, 12 predicted proteins | sample Koala_Koa24_B3_FD_131258 | JGI IMG/M metagenome (GOLD analysis project Ga0192269, IMG submission 131258) | Enriched cells from koala feces incubated with labeled cellulose particles, San Francisco Zoo, California, United States - Koala_Koa2-4_B3 ... | reverse complement strand
TACGATGATGAAGAATTACTAGAACCATATGAATGGGAAGATAGTGATACTTATCAATTTTATCAATATCTACCTATTTATAGAGTGTCTACTCAACAATTGCATGACTTTATCTATGCTAAAATGAAACTTGTATATTATGATAATGATACATTTATTATCTCAGATGGTCATTATAGTGTCGTTATTGAATTGAAAGAAGATAGAATATATAGAAGAGGAACATTGGATTTTAAACAGGAAAATAAAATACAGAGAATCGTTCAATCATTAAATGTAACTTATTTTTCATATTATGTTGTTGCAGAGGCCTATGAAAAAGAATTTGGTTTGACAAGAGAAGAACGTTTAAAAAAACAATGTGTTGAAGAAGTAATAGATGAATTATTTTTGACGCATGATAAATTATTTGAAAAAATATGTCATGAATGGAGTATTCATGAAGAAGATGCCCAAGATAATTATTTAACTTTAAAGAAACGTTTGGAAAAAGGATATTCTTCTTTACATGATATATTATATGATGAATTGGTATATAAAAAGTAAGCTTATGCTTACAATTCATTATGAATAAGATTAAGTATAATTTCTATAAAAATCATTGAAATACTTTGAATGTCGAATACTGATTGATTTTTAAATGTTAATCCTGGTAATATGATTTTATGAGTAAAAGCATTACCAATATCTGCATTCTCATTCATGGTAATCAGATATGATTTTTCAGGCATATTCTTTAGCAAATCGGGAACGAGTCGTTGAAATTCATTTCTTTGTCCAGATAAAGAAAAATGAATCATGATAGCATTACTAGAAATATTATGACTGACATGTTCAATACTTATATAATCATTGACTACAGTATTTTCAAATCCCAAATCCAATAAACCCATAGATAATTGCTTTGCAGGTAATGATGAATAATAAATACCTGTAATATATATCGGATGGTATTCTAATATATCGTTTACTAATTCATTTATCATATTTTTATCTATATTTTTAAATTGAGTAAGTATTTGCATATATGTATTGGTTAACTGATTGAATAAATCAGTTGAATCTAAAGGTTTGTGGTTATTATGTAAATATTGAACCATTTCATATCTAAAATCCTTATATCCTTTAAAACCTAATGATTGACAAAAACGCAGGACTGCAGATGTTGATGTGTTAGATTCTGTTGCAATTTTTATTATAGTGTGGGTTTCAACTAATTCTGGGTTTTGTAAAATATACTCTGCCACTTTTTTTTCTGTTTTTGAAAAATTATTTTGATGTATTTGTATGGTATTGATTAAATCCACGATATTCACCTCATAGTTATTATAAAACAAATTCTCAAATTCTCATAACAAAATTGTCAATAAAATGTGATAATTTTAACAAAATATATTGACAAAATTATCACAACGATGTAAGATGGAATTGTCAAAACAAGGAGGAAACAATATGAGTAGATTACCAGAAGGATTTTTATGGGGAGGCGCAACAGCTGATTTTCAATACGAAGGTGGATTTAACGAAGGTGGAAGAGGACTTTTGTCACATGACTATGAAACAGATGGATCTATGGAAAAACCAAGACATCATACAATGAGGATGAGTGATGGTACAATTATCAAACCAAAAAGTTCATTTTTTGATGCTGATGCAGTTCCTGAAGAAGCTGTTCCTGTTTTTTTGGATGATGAATATTATCCTAGTCATAAGGCAGTTGATTTTTATCATCACTATAAAGAAGATATAGAGTTAATGGCAGGCATGGGATTTAATGTATTTAGATTTAGTATTTGCTGGAGTAGAATTTATCCTACAGGAGATGAAAAATTACCTAATGAAGAAGGCTTAAAGTTTTATGATGATGTCATTGATGAATTGGCCAAATATAGTATGCAACCATTGATTACGATTTGTCATGACGAAATGCCTATGCATTTGGCGTTGAAATATAATGGATGGGCATCAAGACATGTAATAGATTGTTATTTGAAGTATTGTAAGACATTATTTGAAAGATATGGAGATAGATGCAAATATTGGTTAACATTTAATGAAATCAATGCAGTAAGAGGTTTTGGACCTTGTGGTACAAGAGAAAGTGATGGATATACACGTTATTTAGGTGCTCACAATATGTTTGTAGCAAGTGCAAAAGCTGTTAAAATTGGACATGAAATGATGAAAGATAGCATGTTTGGAACAATGTATGCTATGAGTGTGTTATATCCAGCCATATGTAAACCTGAAGATATATTCCATCAAATGCTAGAAACAAGAGAAAACTGGTATTTTATTGATACAATGGCAAGAGGATATTATCATCCATATGTTCAAGATGTATGGAATCATCACAATGTTGGTACATTAGAAATAAGTGAAGAAGATAAAACAATTTTATTTGAAGGGCAATTAGATTTTGTGGCGTTTTCATATTATCGTTCCAATACAACACAAGCAGGAGATCCATGGTTTAATGTAGGAGGATCATCTAATCCTTATTTAGAAAGTACACCATGGGGATGGCCGATTGATGCCTTGGGTTTAAGATATTGTATGAATATGATTTATGATCGTATTCAAAAACCTATATTTATTGTAGAAAATGGTATGGGTGCCATTGATGAAGCAGATGAAAATGGCTATGTGGAAGATGATTATCGTATTGATTATTTACAAAAGCATTTATCAGCAATGGCTGACGCCATTAATATAGATGGTGTCGATTGTATTGGTTATACGATGTGGGCACCAATTGATTTGGTATCATTATCAACAGGCGAAATGAAAAAACGTTATGGCTTTATTTATGTTGATATGGATGACAAAGGAAATGGTACATTAAAACGTACAAAGAAAAAATCTTATAATTGGATGAAACATGTTATTGAAACTAACGGAGAAGCTTTAGACGAAGGGGAATAATATGTCAGATATATATCAAGAATCATTAAAGATGCATGAAGAGGTCAAAGGAAAACTTGAAATCAATATTAAAGTACCTTTAGTTAATAGTCATGATTTATCATTAGCTTATACACCAGGTGTGGCACAGCCATGCCGTGAAATTCATCAAAATAAAGATGATGTCTATCAATATACATGGAAACAAAACTGTGTAGCAGTTGTGAGTGATGGAACAGCTGTACTTGGTTTAGGAGATATTGGTCCTGAAGCAGCTATGCCTGTTATGGAAGGAAAGTCTATTTTGTTTAAGAAGTTTGGCAATGTTGATGCTGTACCTATTTGTCTTGATACAAAAGACCCAAAGGAAATCATCAATATTGTTAAAGCTATTGCTCCTAGCTTTGGAGGCATAAACCTAGAAGATATCAGTGCGCCTAGATGTGTGGAAATCGAACGTACACTGATTGATGAATTGGATATTCCTGTTTTTCATGATGACCAGCATGGTACAGCTATTGTTGTGAGTGCAGGATTGATGAATGCATTAAAATTGGTTAACAAGAAAATGGAGGACATTACAGTCGTTGTGAGTGGGACAGGGGCTGCAGGCAGTTCAATCATTAAGATGATTAAAGCCTTGGGCGTGAAAGAAATATATGGTTTTAATATCAATGGTATTGTTATTAAAGAAGATTATGATCAATATGATTTTCTTACCAAAGAATTAACATCAATCACCAATTTACAAAACAAACGTATGACAATGGCAGAAGCCTTTAAGGAAGCAGATGTCTTTATTGGCGTTTCGGCACCAAAGCTGGTTACAAAGGAAATGGTACAATCCATGAAGAAAGACCCAATTATCTTTGCCATGGCTAATCCAGAACCAGAAATCACATTAAAGCAGCAGGAGCAACGATTATTGGTACAGGACGATCTGATTATCCAAATCAAATCAATAATGTCCTAGCATTCCCAGGATTATTTAGAGGTGCTTTAGATGTGAAAGCTAAAAAGATAAGTGAAGGGATGAAACTAGCCGCAGCAAAAGGCTTGGCATCACTTGTCAGTGATGAAGAATTATCATATGATTATATTATTCCAAATGTCTTGGATCCACGAGTATCCAAGGTTGTAGCAAAGGCAGTAGCTGATCAAGCAATTAAGGAAGGACTTGCTAGAATATAAAAACAAGAGATGATTTTTAAAAAATCATCTCTTTTTGATGGTTATACCAATTTTTCTTTCAACTTTAGCAAGCTTCTTTCTAGCCACAGTACGGGCTTTTTCTGCACCAGCAGCTAATACATCATCTAGGTAGCTACCTGTTGTAATTTCTTTATAACGTTTTTGAATTTTTTCTAATTCATTTCCTACAACTTCAGCTAAATCTGTTTTAAATACACCATAGCCACAACCTTCATATTGATTTTCAATATCATCAATACTTCTACCTGAAATAATAGAATAAATCTCCAATAAATTAGAAATACCAGGTTTATTGATAGGATCATAATGAATATGGCTATCACTATCAGTAACAGCAGATTTAATCTTTTTCTTAGAAACATTAATATCATCTAAGATATAGATAGTTCCCTTATTAGTCTCTTCTGATTTAGACATCTTCTTTGTGGGATTTTGCAAATCCATGATTCTACCTCCTACCTTTGCTACTAAAGGTTCAGGTATTTTAAACGTTTCACTATAACGTTTATTAAATCTTTCAGCTATATCTCTGCATAATTCCACATGTTGTTTTTGGTCTTCACCAACAGGTACATAATCAGGATCATATAATAAGATATCAGCATTCATTAATGAAGGGTAATTAAAAATACCCGCTCCAATACTTTCATCTTTTCCTAATTTAGATGCTTTATCTTTATATTGTGTCATTCTTGATAGTTCGCCCATAGATACCATGCATCCTAAATACCAGCCGAGCTGTGCATGTTCATACACATCTGATTGTAAGAATAATGTTACTTTTTCAGGATTTAATCCTGCTGCAATATACAAAGCGATTAAATCTCTTGTATTTTGTCTCAATTCTTTTGGTTCTTGATAAATTGTCATAGAATGTAAATTTGCAATAAAGATAAACATTTCATATTCATCCTGATAGGAAACAAAAGGTTTAATTGCACCAATATAATTTCCTAAAGTAACTCTTCCTGTAGGCTTAATGCCACTTAACATTCTCTTCATAATTTTCCTCCTCATAATAAAAAAAGCCCTTTAACAAAGGACGACTAAGCGCGGTACCACCTTAATTTATACTTACGTATACACTCTTATCTTAACGCGATTAACGATAAATGACTGATGCCATCTATAACTCCAGAATCCCAATTTCGTTTATATTCATGACTTGTTTGCACCAACCACAAGCTCTCTTAAACATTTTTATAAATTACTTCATTCCTTCTTTGTTTTCATTATTATAAAGAGCTTTTTTGTAAAAATCAATAACTTTATAAAAAAGAAATGCAACAGAATATCGAAGTATATATATTACAACATTACATTATCAAAGATAATCATTGTATTGGTGAGAAATACTGGCAATATGAAGTGAAGTTTTGTTAAAAAGTACTTGTTTTTATAGAACAATTTGGCTATAATTGAGACGTTAAAACTGTGAAGAGGATTAGTACATAAGAAGGATGTCTTAGAGAGGAAAACGTATGCTGAAAGTTTTCTGGCATAATACTTATCGAATTCACCTTGGAGTGCGACCAATCATCGCCGTATGCATCGCGTTAAGAGCTTAAAGGGCACATATTCATGTGAATAAGGATGGTACCGCGATAACATCGTTCCTTTATGGAACGTTTTTTATTTTATAAGGAGGATTTATGGACGAACTATTACAAATTAAAGAAGAAGCTTTATCTAAGATTGATAGTTGTACAACACTTAAAGAACTTAATGATTTAAGAGTCTTTTATTTAGGGAAAAAAGGACCTATGCAAGCAGCTATGAAATCTATGAAAAATATGCCTAAAGAAGAAAGAGCAGCATTTGGGCAAGTATCTAATAAGGTTAAACAGGAAATAACACAAGCTGTTGAAGCTAAAAAAGTTCAATTGGAAGAAGAAGCTATTATTAATAAAATCAAAAACGAAACAATTGATATTACTTTACCAAGTCAAAAACTACCTGTAGGAACCATTCATCCATTAACTATGGTTAAGGAACAATTAGAAGATTTATTTGTGGGGATGGGATATACTGTGGCTGAAGGGCCCGAAGTTGAAACAGATCATTTTAACTTTGAACTTATGAATATACCTAAAGATCATCCTACTAGAGATATGCAAGATACATTCTACATTGATGAAAATTTACTTATGAGAACACATACATCACCAGTTCAAGCTCATGTTTTATTGGCTGCTAAAGGAGAAGGGCCTATTAAGGTTATTTGTCCTGGTAAAACATATCGTCGTGATGATGATGATGCAACGCATTCTCATCAATTCTCACAATGTGAAGGATTGGTTATTGGAAAGAATGTTACAATGGCTGATTTGACAGGAACATTGGAATTGTTCGCAAAAAAAATGTTTGGTGAAAAACGTGAAATACGTTTAAGACCATCTTATTTCCCTTTTACAGAACCTAGTGTAGAAGTTGATATTTCTTGCTTTAATTGTGATGGTAAGGGATGTGCTATGTGTAAAGGTACTGGTTGGATTGAAGTGTTAGGTGCTGGTATGGTTAATCCTAGAGTATTAGAAATGTGTGGTTTTGATAGTGAAGAATATCAAGGTTTTGCTTTTGGTATCGGATTAGAAAGAGTTGCCATGTTGAAGTATGGTATTGATAATATTAGAGATTTCTACAGTGATGATTTAAGATTCTTGAATCAATTCGCTAGAAAGGATTAGTTATGAAAGTAAGTTTAAAATTATTAAATGAATATGTTAAGGTTGATGATTATAAACCTCAGGAAATTGCTGATAAACTCACCTATATAGGTCATGAAGTAGAAGGTATGGACGTATTTGCTCATGGTGATAAGCTTGTGATTGGTGAAGTGATAGAATGTGTTGCTCATCCTGATAGTGACCATTTAAAAGTGTGTCAGGTGAATATAGGAAATCAAGTCAATCAAATTGTTTGTGGCGCTCCTAATATTGCCAAGGGCCAAAAGGTTATTGTAGCAATGCCAGGTTGTGAACTTGCTCAAGGTCAAAAGATTAATTCTGGTAAGATTAGAGGTCAATTATCTGATGGTATGATTTGTTCAATTGCTGAATTGGGCATAGATCAAAGATTATTGAGGCCTAAAGATAAAGATGGCACACATGAATTACCATTAGATGCACCAGTTGGTGAAGAAGCTTTAAAATATTTGGGTTATGATGATACGGTATTAGATATTGGCTTAACACCAAATCGTGCTGACTGTATGTCTTTGATTTCCCTTGCTTATGAAGTTGGTGCATTACTTAATCGTGAAGTAAAGATACCTGAAATTAAGGAAATGGATGAATTAGAAAGTGATATTAAGGTTATTGTAGAAACTGATAAATGTCCTTTCTTTGGTGCAAAGTTAGTAAAAGGTGTGAATACTAAAGAATCACCTGAATGGTTAAGAACTTATTTAATGGCTAGTGGAGTGAAACCTATTAACAATGTTGTCGATATTTCTAACTTTGTTATGATTGAAACTGGTCAACCTATTCATATGTATGATTATGATAAATTAAAGAAAAAAGAGTTTGTAATTAAAACAGGATTTAATGAAAAAGCTGTGTTATTAGATGATAATGAATATCAATTATTACCTGAAGATATTATTGTATCTACTGAAGATGGTATTGGTTGCGTTGCTGGCGTTATGGGTGGTAATGATACTAAGATTGATGATGATACAGTCAATATTGTTATTGAAGCTGCAACCTTCGATGGTGCATCTTTAAGAAATACAGCAAGACGTTTGAATTTATTGACGGATGCTTCTCAGCATTATATTAAAGGAGCTATTGATACTGCCAATACTTATCGTGTATTGAATCGTTGTGCATCTTTATTAAAAGACTTAGCTGATGCTAAAGAAATTTATCAAAGCGTATCAACACCATATGTTGCCAAAGAACGTGTTATTACTTGTTCGACAGCTAAAGTGAATCATTTATTAGGGACAAACATTTCTACTGAAGAAATTGCTGATATATATACAAGATTACACTTTACTTATACATTAAAAGATGACATTTTCAATGTTACAGTCCCTACTTATCGTAATGATATGACTATTCCAGCAGATTTAATTGAAGAAGTAGCTAGAATGTATGGTTATAATGAAATTCCAGCGACATTACCAGAAATGGAAACAACTCAAGGTGCTCTTACAGATGTTCAATCTAAATCACGATTCTTAAAACATCTTTTATCAGATTTAGGGTTACATGAAACTATTACATATACTCTAACATCATCTGCTAAAGTTGAAGATTTCAATCTCTTCCATAAAAATGAAGCTATTCAATTGTTATCACCATTAAGTGAAGAAAGAAGTGTCACTAGAAAATCATTGATTCCTTCATTATTAGAAGTCATTAATTACAATAATTCACATGCTATTAAAGATGTTAATATATTTGAAATATCTAATACCTATTCAAAAGATACGGAACTAACTTCATTAGCAATTGCATGCTCTGGTCTATATCAATCAGTTCCATGGAAACAAATCCATACAAAAGCTGACTTCTATTTGATTAAAGGTTTTGTAGATACAATCTTTAAGAAATTGAATATTGAAGAATCACGATATACTCTTAAACGTGTAGAAGAAGATAATCGCTATTTTCATCCAGGTAGAAGTGGTTATATTATGATGGGTAAGAACATTGTAGGCGTTATTGGTGAAATTCACCCATTAATGGCTAAAAAATATGATATTAAAGATGCATATGTAGCAGAATTGAACTTATCAGTCTTATTAAGCTTAAAGACTAGAAAACTTCAATTTACATCCATTCCTCAATATCCATCTATCACAAGAGATATTGCTTTGGCTATTGATAAAGATATCCCTACGTATGATGTTGTAAAATCTATTCAAAAAGTAAGCAAACGCATGATTAGTCAAACAGAAATCTTTGATGTTTATGAAGGGGAACATGTTGAAGAAGGTAAAAAGTCAGTGGCCATATCATTAACATTCCAGGATCCTTCTAAGACATTGGAAGATGCTAGTGTTAATAAATTAATGGAAGATATCTTACAAGTTGTTGAAAAACAGTATGGTGCTCATTTAAGAGCTTAATAGTCCTCGTTGAGGACTATTTTTTTGGTTAGTATAAAAATTGTAATTATAAACATAGAAAAATGTTTTTAAATGAAAACATTTTTCTTTAATACTCGTTTTTTACGAATGATTTTTTGTTTTAAAACGATATTTGGTGAAAAAAATTCTATTATTTTGAAAATATATTGTTTTTATGGGAATATATTGGTATAATTAAAAATTCGCTTGTGTTGTGCAAATTGTTTGCACAAGAGTATAATTAATAATTATGGAGGTTATTATGGAGAATTCAAAGAAGATGAAGTGGTACACACTTGCATTCATGGCATTTTCAACTGTATGGGGATTTGGAAATGTATTAAATGGCTTTGTCTACTTTAATGGTATTCAGGTTATTTTCAGTTGGGTGTTTATGTTTGCATTGTATTTTGTACCATATGCTTTAATGGTAGGGGAATTAGGCTCTGCTTTTAAAGATTTAGGCGGTGGTGTCAGTTCATGGATCAATGAAACAATGGGTCCAAAGATTGCTTATTATGCTGGTTGGACATATTGGGCATGTCATATTACTTACATTGCTTCTAAAAGTAGTGGAGGCTTAAAAGCTTTAAGTTGGGCAGTATTTAGAAATGCTGAAACGTATGATACATTCCCAACATTAGCTGTACAGCTTGTAACATTAGCTATATTGCTGATATTCTGCTGGGTTGCAAGTCAAGGTATGAATCCATTAAAGAGTTTAGCTACAGCAGCTGGATCAAGTATGTTTGTTATGTCAATTTTATTTATCTTGATGATGTTTGCTGCACCAGTTATTAATCCTAATGGTGGTTATGTTTCAATGGACTTTAGTTTAAAGAATATTGTACCGCAATTTAATGTGAACTATTTTACATCACTATCGATTCTCGTTTTTGCTGTAGGTGGTTGTGAAAAGATTTCGCCATATGTTAATAAAGTTGAAAATCCATCAAAGGGATTCCCTAAAGGTATGATTGCGTTAGCTATCATGGTTATGGTTTGTGCCATTTTGGGTACTGTAGCTATGGGTATGATGTATGATCCAGAAGTGATTAATGCAAACTTTAATTCTTATGTATCAAATGGTGCTTATTGGGCATTCCAGAAATTGGGTGAATATTATCATGTTGGAGATTTATTTTTAGTTATTTATGCATTATGTAATATGGTTGGTCAATTATCAACATTGGTTATCAGTATTGATGCACCACTTAGAATGTTATTGGATAATAAAGAAACACAACAATTTATTCCTAAAGCATTATTAAAGCAAAATAAACATGGTGCATATGTTAATGGTATCAAATTGGTAGCTGTATTATCAGGTGCTATTATTTTAGTACAATCTGTTGTTCCTGGAGCTGCTTCAGTATTAACACAATTAACAAAACTTAATTCTGTATGTATGCCACTTCGTTATTTATGGGTATTTGTTGCTTATATTGCATTAAGAAAGCAATTTGATAAATTCCCTGCTGAATATCGTTTTGTAAAAGGTCAAGGATTAGCTATGTTCTTCGGTGGCTGGTGTTTTGTTGTAACATTAGTTTGCTGTATCATGGGTATGTATTCTACTGATACATTTACAATGGCATTAAATATTATAACTCCAATTGTTTTAACGGCTTTAGGTTTGATTTTACCACAAATTGCAAAAAGAGAGGCACAGTAGTATAATATATTTGGAGGTTATATTATGTATAAAAAAAATTCTCAGAATTTATTACAGTTTCTCAAAAAGAGTCCTACAGCTTTTCATGCTGTAGAAAATATGAGACAAGAATTACTTGATAATGGTTATCAGGAATTATTGGAAAGTGAACATTGGCATATTGAAGGTAATCAAAAATATTTTGTGACAAGAAATCAATCAAGCATCATAGCTTTTCATACAGGTGATACATTGAATAATTATAGTTTTCATATTGTTTCATCACATAGTGATTCGCCAACATTTAAGATTAAGGAAAATTCTGAATTACAAGTCAATAATCAATATATGAAGCTTAATGTAGAACCATATGGAGGGATGTTGTGTGCAACCTGGTTTGATAAACCATTATCTATTGCAGGAAGAGTATTAGTAAAAAAAGATAATCAGTTTATTCCAACATTATTGAATTTTGATAGAGATTTGGTCTTGATTCCTAATGTTGCCATTCATATGAATAGAGGCGTGAATGATGGTTATGCTTATAATCAGCAGGTCGATATGTTGCCTTTATTTGGTGGCAATGAATGTCAAAGTGGAGACTTTAGAAAATTAATTGCAGAAGAATTGAATGTAAAAGTTGAAGTCATTTATGGTACTGATTTGTATTTATATAATCGCACTGATCCAACTATTTGGGGAGTTAATGAAGAATTTATTTCATCAGGACGTATTGATGATTTACAATGTGCTTATACTTCATTACAAGCTTTCTTAAACAGTTATAATAAAGAAAATATTAATGTTTTTGCATGTTTTGATAATGAAGAAGTAGGATCACAATCAAAACAAGGTGCAGGTTCTACTTTATTGTTTGATGTTTTAAAACGTATCAATCTTTCTTTAAATAAGACAGAAGAAGATTTTTATTGTGCTTTAGCTTCTAGCTTCATGGTAAGTGCAGATAATGCTCATGCTGTTCATCCTAATCATCCTGAACTTACAGATACTAAAAACTGTGTTTATATGAATGAAGGAATTGTTATAAAATCACATGCTGGTCAAAAATATACAAGTGACGCAACCAGTGTAGCGATTTTTAAATCAATTTGTGAAAGCGTTAATGTACCTTTACAATTCTTTGCTAATCGTTCTGACAAGCTAGGTGGTAGTACATTAGGTAATATAGCTATGTCACAGGTATCTATGAATAGTGTGGATATAGGTTTACCACAGCTTGCTATGCATTCATCATATGAAACGGCGGGTATTAAAGATACTTATTATATGATTCAAGCATTAACTAAGTTCTATAATTGTCATATTGAAGAAATAGATAATCATGTATTAAAGGTAGTTCAATAATGGAAAAGAATCTTAATGATGATTATCAGCAATTACTAGATGAAATGGTGCCTTATATTCATAAAATAGCAAAAGATGAAAATAGGGTTCAAATATTAAAGGATAAAATTATAGAACAATTAACAGAACATCAAAATAAATACAATAATACTTCAAAAATATCTTCAAATATCAAAGATTATGTTTATAAAACTCATAAAAATACGAGTTATAAAAATCAATTAAAACAAATTAAAGAAGAAGATAAACAAAAATATAGTATTGCTACTATAATAATTATTATGTGTGGTTATATAGTTATAGTGTTTTTAAAAGAATTTTTAAGTCAAAATTATCTGATACATTTTTATGTTGATACTTTAATAGCGGTTGTAGCATTTTATATAACCATACGTCAAATGTTCGGGGTATATCATCTCATAAAAAAACAAGATATATCATTTAGACCATTTATTATTATGATAGTTGGTTTTATATTAAGTATCATTGTAACAGTTCTAACATATACAAGTCCTTTTGATATAACGTTCTTACTTATCGTTATTGCTTCAATAACATCAAAAAGAATCTACGACAAAGAGATGGCTAATTAGTCATCTCTTTCATTCGCTCTTTTCGTATTCATGATTTTTGATGCGCTTGTAAACTTGTAACATCGTGTTGTAGATACCACTACCTGGTACCAAAGGGAAACAACCGATAATGATGAATATAGTAGCCGGTGCTTTTAACATTCGTGCAAACATTTCACTTAGTAAGGAAACTGCCAACATACCTATAAAAGTCTGTAAATAAACATTATCAGTAAAAACTAGGTTAGTGTAGATAAAATATCCTAAAGCTCCCAGTACACTTCCTATCAATGCAAAATGTATATTCTTAAAAATCCTAAAAATAAATGAAAAACCTAAGCAACCAAAAAAAGCCGCTAAACAATGTATCAATATAGTCATTTATGCTCCTCCTATAACCATTACAATACCAACACCTATCGCAATACTAGTAGCTATTAAAATAGCTTCTACCATGCGCATAGTTCCTGATACAAGGTTGCCACCAATCATATCACGTAAACTATTGGTAATAGCAATACCAGGTGTTAATATCATCAAGCATCCAATGATTGTTGAATCAGGTTTTGCAATAATTCCTAATTTACTGGCGATAATAGCTAAAGTAGCTATAACCATACTAGATAACATTGTTTTAATAATACTATTCATTGCTAAAGCTTCCATGGCTAAAACGCAATAATAAAGCACTAAACCTATTATTGCAGCTATAATCATCTCGCTTATACCACCACCAAAAAATACACAAAACATAGCACTAGAAAAAATGTAACCGAATAGTATTAATGGTAAATCTAATTGATCATTTTTTATTTTATTGATTCATCTTTTATATCCATATACTCTAGTTGTTGATTGGATATTTCTCGTACCAATTGATTTAATTCGCGGAGATGATCCAAATGAATATGACTACTATGAATAACTTTAGAACAATAATAAGGAGTTCCGTTTGTTAATTTCAGTGATATGGTAAAGTATGTC
>Ga0192269_1061_pt1 | contig 13928 bp, 11 predicted proteins | sample Koala_Koa24_B3_FD_131258 | JGI IMG/M metagenome (GOLD analysis project Ga0192269, IMG submission 131258) | Enriched cells from koala feces incubated with labeled cellulose particles, San Francisco Zoo, California, United States - Koala_Koa2-4_B3 ... | reverse complement strand
ATAGTAGTCGATGAGCTTGATGGCGACTTCCGTGTCTGTCGAGGAGTAGAAGCTGTAGCCGTTCTTTTCGAGAAGCTCCTTCAAATCTTTATAATTTTCGATGATTCCGTTGTGGATTCCGACCACGTTGCCGTCGTCCGAACGGTGAGGGTGGGCGTTTATCTCGGAAGGCGCTCCGTGCGTCGCCCATCTCGTGTGCCCGACTCCGCATCTGCCGGAAAGACTTTTTCCCGAATCTGTCTTTTCTATGAGGACACTACGAGATTGCGCACCTTTCGGGCGGAAGCGTCGAGTTTTTCAACATCGACGGCGAGAAGATTGAAAAAGAGCCGTGCGAGATAAAGTGGGATGCCGCAACCGCCGAAAAAGCCGGTTATGAGCACTTCATGATAAAGGAAATCCACGAACAGCCGGAAGCGGTCAGGAACACTCTGTCTTCGGTCATTCACGATGGAAAAATCGATTTGAGCCCGGTCGGAATTTCGGACAAAGACCTGAAATCCATCTCCCAGATTTACATAGTTGCCTGCGGCTCTGCTTACCACGTCGGTGCGGTCATGCAGTATGTAATAGAAGATTTGGCGGGGATTCCCGTAAGGGTTGAACTGGCATCAGAATTCAGATACAGAAAGCCAGTTCTCGACAAGAACGGGCTCTGCATAATCATCAGCCAGTCGGGAGAAACCGCCGACAGTCTTGCGGCTTTAAGAGAAGCAAAAGCCCGTGGGCTCCGGACTCTTGCCATAGTAAACGTCGTCGGAAGCTCGATTGCGAGGGAAGCGGACAACGTCTTCTACACCCTTGCAGGTCCCGAAATCGCCGTTGCGACCACCAAAGCGTATTCTGCGCAACTTGTTGCCGGGTACACTTTCGCTGTCCAGCTCGCCTATGTTTTGGGCAGGATTGACGAGACGAAATACACAGATTTAATTGCCGAGCTCCAGACTCTTCCCGAAAAGATTGAGAAGATTCTTGAAGATAAAGAAAGACTCCAGTGGTTCGCCGCAAAGCAATCCTCTTCGACCGACATATTCTTCATTGGGCGTGGAATCGACTATGCCATCAGCCTTGAAGGAAGCCTGAAGATGAAGGAGATTTCCTACATCCATTCGGAGTCCTACGCCGCCGGCGAGCTGAAGCACGGAGCTATAAGCCTCATCGAGGACGGAACCCTCGTCGTCGGATGCCTCACGCAAAGCGAGCTCTACGAAAAGACGGTCAGCAACATGGTCGAGTGCCAGTCAAGAGGCGCCTATCTCATGGCGGTGACGACCGAGGGCAACTATAACACCGAAGACATCGCCGACTTCACCGTCTACATTCCCGAAACCGACTCCCACTTCGCCGCTTCGCTGGCGGTTGTCCCGCTACAGCTGATGAGCTACTATGTCTCCCTGGCAAAGGGCTTGGATGTAGATAAGCCGAGGAATCTGGCGAAGAGTGTGACTGTAGAGTAAATTATAAGAGCGACCGGTTGGGTCGCTCTTATTTGTTATCAGGCATAGTATTGATACAACCAGCACCTAATCATCCCGTTATACAGCTTCCGGCGCTTATCGGCTTTTTTGCCGAAGAGGCGCTCGAATTCTTCGTGGGGGGAGATGATGTAGCAGGGTCGGTCTTTCGACGGGGAGAGAACCTGTCCCATCACTTTATAGAGCTCCTCGGCTTCCTTCAGTTCGAGAAGGCGCTCGCCATAGGGCGGGTTGCAGACGGTGATGGTGCCGTCTTTTAGCTTGAAGGTCTTGATATCCGCCTTTGCGGCTTTGATACAGTCGCCCACTCCGGCGAGCTTCGAGTTCTGAAGCGTGAGGGCAACTGCTTGTTCGTCTATATCCGAACCGGCGCCGGTGAAGCCAGACGTGAGGTTAGCCTGCTCACGGGCAAGGTCTCTTTCGGTCTTCCAGATTGATTTCGGGACGCTTTCCCAGCTTTCGGCGGAGAAGTGGCGCATAAGCCCCGGTGCGATTCTCATCGACTTGTATGCCGACTCGATAAGAAGCGTTCCACTTCCGCACATCGGGTCGACTACCTGACTGCCGGTCTTGACACGGGTAAAGTCGGCGATTGCGGCGGCAAGAGTCTCTTTTATCGGAGCCTCGTTAGCGTCCTTGCGATAGCCTCTTTTATGGAGACCTATGCCGGAGGTATCCAGATAGATTGTGCACCTGTCCTTATAGATATTGAACTGAATCTGATGGAGGGCGCCGGTTTCCTCGAAGCGCTCGATGCCATATTTTTTAGACAGTCTTGTGACTGCCGCTTTTTTTATTATTGACTGGCAATCGGGGATGCTGTGAAGCTGGGAATTAAGGGAGCTTCCCTTGACAGGAAACCGGTCGAACTTACCGATGAAGTTCTCAAACGGAAGTGCTTTCACTCCCTGGAAGAGCTGTTCAAAGGTCTTCGCCTCGAAGCTTCCGAGCTCTATCATCACTCGTTCGGCGGTCGAAAGTCGGATATTCGCCCTTGCAAGCATACTAATATCGCCGTCGAAGGAGATTCTGCCGTCGGAAACTTGAAGATTCTCCCCGCCTATTCTCTTAATCTCAAAGGACAACACGCTTTCCACGCCGAAAAGACACGGACAGCAGTACCTTATCCCATCCATCAAAACACCTCAAATGCTAATTTATATTTTGTCGCAGAGTAAGCGGGCGGATGATATCCGCCCCTACAATTTTTTAATAAAACTCTCTGAGAATCTCAGTAATATACGTGTAGTTGTTGCCGGTAAGCTCGATATAGTCGTTCAGGTCGACGCCGTCGGTGACGATGCAGGCGGTGGCGCTGGAAGAGAGTGCGGAGAGTGTCTCGTCGAGCTCTGTTACCTCGTGGACGCCCGAGCAGGTCGCCGGGATGTTCGTCTTCTTGTAGTAGCCGATGGCGGTGCTGGTGCAGTTGCTTCCGGCGATAAGACCCGTTTCGGTGCAGTATTCACGGGTTACGACCGACGAGCAGGTGTCAAATGTAGTGACTTCTCCTGCGTCGGCGATGTCTCCGAAAATGTTTTTCCACATGACAGCCGAGCCGTAGCAGTTATCGGTGTCAATCTCCTCCGGAGTGTCGTGACCAATCCAGAGACCGGTTACATATTCGGGTGTGCAACCGATAAACCAGAGGTCGCACCAGTCCTGAGTGGTACCGGTTTTTGCGATGAGCTCGACGTTGTCAAGCTTTGCATTACGTGCAGTTCCTCTTGAAGAAGAGACTACTGACTCTAACATTCTGTTCATGACGTAAGCCGTCGACTCGTCGATAACCTGCTCGCCGACAAGCGAGTGAGTGTAGATAGCTTCGCCGGTGCTGTCGAGGATTCGGGTTATAAATGTCGACTCATAGTATTTTCCGCCGTTGCCGAAAATCTGGTATGCGGTGGTGATATCCTGAAGAGTTACGCCTTCGGTGAGAGCACCTACCGCCATAGGCGAACGTGCAACGTCGGTGAGTCCTCCATCATACAGGACAAGAGTGCCGAGATGGAGCCTGTAATATAGGAACTCGAAGCTGGTACTGGGAGTCAGCAGCTCCACAAGCTGTGCTGCACCAGTATTCAGCGAACGCTGAAGATTCGACGCCACGGTGTTATATTCCTTCGACCATGAGGACGTATAGGCGCCGCTCGTCGAGTAGTTTCTGGGCCAGATGAGATAGCCGTTGTCAGAACTCTGGTCCTCAATCAAAAGAGGAACGTCGAGAAGAAGTGTCGACCATGTCACCAAATCGTTTTCAATGGCAAGTGAATAGGATGCAAGCGGCTTTATCGAAGAACCGGGCTGACGGGTTGACATCGTGGCACGGTTCAAGCCCAATGGGCTCTCCTTCTCGCCGACGCCGCCGACGACCGCCAGAATTCGTCCGCTATAGTCCATGCAGATGAAGGCACTTTGAGGGATGTCCTCGTTGCCGTCTTCCGAGAATGTGTACAAATCGAGATACTTCTCTTCCAGCTCAATCTGGATGTCCAGGTCGACGCATGTATAAATCTTATAGCCGCCCGAGCAGAGCTCCTCATACGCCTCAGCCCATGTCTCGTAGCCATAGTAGCTCATGAAGTAGTCGACCGCCTGATAGATTACAGCGTCGACATAGTAGGATGAGACGTCGTCGAAGTTATCGTAAGCCGAAAGGGTCGACGTATCGACATCTTCTGATGAAGAGGAATTGTAGTCCATGCTTCCGACTAAGTTCAGCTCTTCGTTGATTGCTTCCTCATACTCTTCTGTCGAGATTGCACCGTTTTCGAGCATCTGGTCGAGGATGTAGACACGTCTTTCGTAGTTGCTCTCGGGGAAGTTTATCGGATCGTTATAGTATGGATTCTTTGTGATTGCGGCTATAGTCACCGATTCGGCGAGCGTAAGCTGACTTACGTCCTTGTTAAAGTAGTAGTTCGCCGCCGCCTGAACGCCGTAGATATTGTTGTTAAGAGGCACAAGATTCAGGTATGCCTCAAGAATATCGTCTTTTGAATAGTTCTTCTCAAGCTGAATCGCACGATAGATTTCACGGAGCTTTCTCTGGATGCCCTCGATGCCGTCTGCATCGTCATCGCCGGTTATCTGCTTGATCGTCTGCTGGGTGATGGTCGAAGCACCTCTGATGTCTCTTTTGATGAATATTTCGGCAACAGCAGTTGCGATTCCGTAGAAGTCAACGCCGTCGTGGCTATAAAATCTCTCGTCCTCGGAATAGACGAATGCGTCTCTTACGTACTGGGGAATCTCCTCTAAGTCCGCCCAGATTCTCTTTTCGCCTTCGCTTGTCAGGGTATCATAAACAATCCATTCATCGCCCGACTGGGCATAAATATAAGTAGTATAGCTCGAAGAGATGTCTTCAAGACTTATTTCGCTGGTGTCCTCCATAAGGTTGACAACAAAGACTGTAGCCGCACAGCCGACAATCATAACTGTTATAATCGCTATCATCAGGGCGCACAAAATAACCGTTCCTATCATTTTAAGAACTACAACAAACGGCTTGGTCGCCATTTTGACTCCTCTTTTGACTTTTTTCAGGTTGGAAGTTTTCTTCACAGCACTTCTCCTCTCTTGAAACCTAACCACGGTTGGCGTTGTGAACTTCATACGTCTATCATTATAGTACAAATCTCTTCGGATGTTAAGAGGGAAAGGGAAATTGTAATGGATTTTTAATCTTTTTCGTTTGAGTACAAAAACAGGCGGCATATTTCAGCCGCCTGAATTGTTGATGTATTCGGGATTATTCCTCAGTCTCAGCCTCAGGAGCCTCGTCCTCTGCGGGAGCAGTCTCCTTTGTGTGCTTGTACTCACCCTCGGGGAGAAGAGCCCTGATGGAAAGGCTTACTCTCTTGTTAGCGATGTCGCAGTCGGTAATCTTCGCATTGACAACGTCGCCGACGGAGAGGAAGTCCGCAACATTCGCAACTCTCTGGTTGGCAATCTGGGAAATATGGATAAGACCATCGATGCCGGGGATAATCTGAGCGAATGCTCCGAAGCCGGTGATAGAAACAATCTTTACTTCGACAGTCTGTCCGACAGAATAGTTCTTCTCAAAGATAACCCAAGGATTGTCCTCGGTCTTCTTGTAGACGAGAGATACCTTGCCGGTCTCCTTGCCGATGTCCTTGATGGTGACTTCGATGTGGTCGCCAACGGAAACAACGTCAGACGGATGCTTGATTCTTGCCCATGTGAGGTCCATTCTTCTGATAAGACCGTCAACTCCGCCGACATCTACGAATACTCCGTAGTCGGTGATGGACTTGACCTCGCCCATAACAGTCTGTCCGACCTCAGCGTTTGCAAAGAATGCTTCCTTGCGCTGAGCTCTCTCTTCGGCAGTGACCTTTCTTATCGAACCGACAGCTCTCTTTCTCTGCTCGTTGAGCTCGATAATCTTGAATCTGACTTCCTTCTTAAGAAGGGTGTCCATAGAGTCAGCCGCTCTTACACCTGTCTGGGATGCGGGAACGAATACTCTCATTCCGTTTGCAGTTACAATAACGCCGCCCTTGATGATGTTGGTGACAGTGCCGGTAAGAACTTCGCCGTTCTCATAAGCCTTCTTTACATCGTCATAGCCCTTCTGAGCGTCAACCTGCTTCTTCGAGAGAGTTGCAATGCCCTCTGCGTCGTTCAATTTTGTGACGATTACGTCGATGGTGTCGCCGACCTTGACTACGTCCTCAGGCTTTGCGTTCGGGTCGCTCGAAATCTCGGATGCTGGAATATATCCGGTATGCTTGGTGCCAATATCAACTATAACTTCAGTGCTGTTGACAGCTGTTACTACGCCGCTTACTCTCTTTCCGGTATATATTTTCTTGAGGCTCTGTTCAATTGCTTCTTCAAAATTGAACTCCTCCTCGTTTGACAAAATCTCAGTCATGTCTTTTTTTACCTCCTCAATGATATATGCCGGGGTTGATGCGCCGGCTGAAATCCCAACGGATTTCGCTGTAGAAAAATCAATGTCTTTAAGCTCGCGCGAATCTTCAATGAGATAGCACCTGCAATTGGCGGAGCAAATGTCGTACAGCTTCTTCGTGTTTGAGCTGTTCCGCCCGCCTATAATCAGCATTGTATCACACCCACGGGATAGCTTCCCTGCTTCCGACTGCCTTTTCTCGGTAGCCGTGCAGATGGTGTCATACACAGTGACGTCTTCAAAATCCGAGACTGCCCCTATACACTGATTCCACATTACTATATTATAAGTTGTTTGCGAAAGAATTGCAACACCTTTTTTTGATTTTTCACAATTCTTTCTAAGAAGCTTAACAAGCTCAACGCAATTCGGGAAGACTTTTGCACAGCCACCGCCCGAATTGTCGCAGACAGCAGAGCTTTCTGTCCATCCTAAGATTCCCTGAACCTCCGGGTGGTTCTCATCACCTGCTATGAGTACAAGCTCACCCAGTTTTGTTCTTTCGGCAACAAGCTTATGAATCTTCGTTACGAACGGGCATGTAGCGTCGACTATATTGACTCCCCGGCTTTCGAGCTCGTCAAAAACTACTTTTCCGACTCCGTGGGAGCGTATAATAACAGTATCGCCTGCCTCGGCTTCCGAAGGAGAATCGATAACGCTGATTCCGTGCTTCTCCAAATCTTCGACAACTGACGGGTTATGGATAAGCGGTCCCAGAGTGTAAATTTTCTTGTCTGTGCCCTTCGCCGCCGTCTCGTAAGCTATCTTCACCGCCCTGTCAACTCCGAAGCAGAAGCCGGCGGTTTTTGCAACTGTAATGCTCTTATTCATCTATAAGTCCTTTGACTTCGTTCAAAATTATGTCCCTCGAATGTCTGAGCTCCGACGAACTCAGCGAGTTGACTTTGAGTTTGTAATATGGAATCAGCTTGCCGAATCTGACAGTTAAGAATGTTCTTCCGAGTCTGGTTTTGCGTCTCGTGATTCCTACGGGAAGTACGTCTGCGTTCGCTTCGCTTGCTACAAAAGAAACTCCGCTTTTGAACGTGCCGAGCTTGCCGTCCTTCGAGCGAGTTCCCTCAGGGAAAATAGTCAGATTATAGCCTCTGTCAAGCCATTTTATGGCTGTTTTGATTGCTGACTTGTCGCTCTTGCCACGCTTGACCGGGAATGCATGGAAAATCTTTAAGACATGGGCGATTTTGTATTCAAAAATATCTTCTTTCGCCATATAGGCGGAGATATTATTCACCTTGGCGCCGATTGCGACCGGGTCGAAAACGGTGTGGTGGTTTGCGGCAATTACATATGAACCGGTTTTCGGGATGTTTTCGAGCCCGTCATACCGGACTTTCATCACTATTCTCAGAAGGAAAAGAGCGAACGCCCGAACGAAGCTGAAAAAGAAACGGTTTACTGCCGGAGCCATTCCTCTTTTGGGCCTTAATGCGTTCAACTTCTTGTCGATAATCCCGAGAACCGCCGAAACTGCGCCGTTTATGTCAAGATTTGAGGTGTCGAGCTCCACGGCGTCGTCGGCTTTTTTAAGCGGTGCCGCCGCACGGTGGGAATCGTTGTAGTCACGCTCGTTTATCTCTTTTAAAATCTCTTCGTATGAGATGTTCTGACCTTTCTGGAGGTGCTCTTTGAGCCGACGGCTTGCCCGCTCCTCGGCGGAAGCTGTCATGAAGATTTTGACCTGTGCGTTCGGGAGGATTACGGTGCCGATGTCCCGTCCGTCCATGACGATGTTGTGCTTTTCCGCCATATCTCTCTGCAGGTCGAGCAGAAATTCTCTGACCTCGGGGATTGCCGAAACTCCGGATGCCGCCATAGCAATTTCGGGAGCCCTTATCGCTTCCGAAACATCCTCGCCGTTCATAATTACACGCTGTGAGCCGTCAATATATTTAAGTTCAAGCTTGATTTCGCTTAAAAGCGGAACAACCTCGCCTGCTTCATTTGTCTTTTTCCCAAGCCTGTATGCATAGAGACCGATTGAACGGTAAAGTGCGCCGGTGTCGACATAGACGTAGCCTAAGGATTTTGCGACCTCCTTAGCTATTGTCGATTTTCCGGCACCGCTCGGTCCGTCGAGTGCGATATTTATTCCCATATAGCTTCACCTTCCTGTGTTTTACTTAAAATCGCCCGAGCCGCCGTCTCTGCTGTCGCAAAGGCTATCTGCAAATTGTATCCGCCCGTCATCCCGTCGCAATCGATTATCTCTCCCGCAAAGTAGAGCCCGGAAACTATTTTCGATTCCATCGTGGCTGGATTAATCTCCTTGACGTTGACTCCGCCCCGGGTGACGATTCCCTCTTCGATTGGTCGAAGACCGGTTACTGTCAGAGTCATGCCTTTTGTAAGCCGAGCTAAAGCTTCTTTTTCTTCCCGTGTAATCTGGTTGCAGGGCTTTTCGGGATTTATCCCCGAAAGGCGAACCATATCAGCTCTCAGTTCTCTCGGGAAGAGCTTGCCGAGCGATTCCGAAAAATTGAGATTCGGCGTTTCGTCGAAATCCCTCTGGATTCTCTTCACGAGCTGTTCCATGCTGAGCCCGGGCTTCAAATCTATCACTATCTTATAGTCTTGTTTATCGTCGATAAAGCAGGACGCCGAAAGACTCAGCGGTCCCGCAATGCCGTATCTTGTAAAACTCATCTCGCCGAGGTCTGAGTAAATCGGCTTCTTCTTATTGCCGTAGAGTGAAAGAGTCACGTTCTTTACTGTGAGGCTGTAGAGCCCGTCTGAGAATCTTTCTTTGGTTTCAATCGGGACTAATGACGCCTTCGGCTCTGAGATGGTGTGCCCACACTTTCTGGCAAGTGCATAGCCGTCGCCGGTCGAACCGGTTTTCGGGTAGCTTTTGCCGCCGGTGGCGAGTATCACATAATTGGCATTATACTCTCCGTGCTCGCCCTGAACTCCCGTAACTCTGCCGTCTTCGGTTAAAACCTTAACCGCCCTGTCCTTCACGACTCTGACGCCGCTCTTTTCAAGAGCTGTTGCCACATCCGAAGCCTTGTCGCTCACGGGGAACACTCTCCCGCCACGTTCGGTTTTAAGCGGCACGCCGTGCGATTCAAACCACGCCATCGTGTCCTGCGGGGAGAGATTGTCAAGGGCGCTGTAGAGAAACTTAGGGTTGCGGATTACGTTTTTCATGACCTGCTCGACGGTGCAGTTGTTTGTTAAGTTGCATCTTCCCTTGCCGGAAATACGGAGCTTTCTGAGGGTTTGTCCGGTCGGTTCCAGAACTATAGGTTCAAGTCCCATTTCTCTGAGTCTTGCTCCGGCGAACATTCCGGCTGAACCGCCGCCGATTATAACAATGTCAGACACTGTGGCTTCCGTCCTCGTTCTTCTGGTAGACGTCGTACTCGTCCCAGATTTCTTCGAGCTTTGAAAAGCTCTTCTCAACTTCCTCGTGGTTCTTTAGTGACACCGCCGCAATGAGGGCGTTTATCAAGCTCATTGGAGCGGCCAGCGAATCTACAAACGAAACCATATCGCTCCGGGCAAGAAGCACATTTCCCGAATTTTCGGCAATCGGAGAATCAAGGCTGTCGGTGATGGCAAGGGTTCCTGCTCCCTTTTTTCTGGCGTAGGCAAGCGCCTGAACCGTCTGGCGGGAATACCGTGGGAAGGAAATTCCGATGAGCAAATCTCCCTCGCCCAAACGCATGAGCTGTTCAAAAAGCTCGGATCTGCTTCCCTGCCGGAGTGTCACAACGTCCGGGCGCATAAGCTGGAAATAGTAGCCCATGAAGGAGGCGAGAGCCGCCGAGCTCCTGACACCCAATATGTAGATGTGTCTGGCATTTATTATGCTGTCGACAGCGGCGTTGAAATTACGCTCGTCGGTTTCTTCAAGAGTCTGGCGGATATGCTCGATGTCGTTTTTAAGAACCTTGCTGAAAACGTCCTCGGGGCGTAGTCTTGACTGCTCGATTCTCTGGACGGCTGTGAGCTTGTTGCGGGCGGCTTCTCTTAGTGACCGCTGAAACTCCGGGTATCCCGAGAACCCCAAATCGGAAGCGAACCTGACAACCGTCGATTCACTCACGCCGACGCACTCGCCCAATTTTGCCGCAGTGAGATATTCCGCCTTGTCGTAGTGGTCCAAAATATACCCTGCAATCTTTCTGTGACCTTTTGAAGCGGTCTTTTCCCTTTCACGAATCAGGTCGAAAAGGTCTGTAGAATTGTTCACGTCTCTTCACTCCTATGTCTGAAAAGCCTTCTTTGCTTTCCTGTGATTCTTTCCCGACGTTCATGTGTCAAGCCTTCCCGGATTATGAAACCGGTTTCAGCCTGCTCCAGAACGTCGCCCTCGTGTGCGCCTTCGGGAAGCTGTCCCTTCGGCACATCTATATGACCGCCGCCATCTTCTTCAAGAACGGCGAATTCGCCTTCAAATCTGTCTATGATGTAGAGCTTTCCCATTCTACTCTCCATTCTCGGTCGTGATACTCAGCCCCGAGCTCGTAACTGTGAAGACAACCGTCCCGTCGATATCGGTTCTGTAGATGTTTTCGGTGTATTGTTCCAGTCGGGTGACGACATCCGAATTCGGGTGATTATAGCTGTTGTCGCCGCACTCGATTACGCAGTACTCCGGCGTGACGGCGTCCAAAAAGGCATAGGAAGAGGATGTCGAGCTCCCGTGGTGGGCAACTTTCAGAACGTCGACGTCCAAGTCAATGCCGCTTTCCACAAGCTGTGTCTCGATAGTCTTCTCTATATCTCCTGTAAACAGGAACGAGCTTCCCTCGCAGTCAAATCTTATGACGACTGAGTAGTTATTCAGATTGTCCGAATCATAATCGGGAACGATTACAGTAAGCGTTCCGCTCCCGAACGTCAGAGTTTCGTTCTCTGCGGCATACACGGGACAGCCCTTTTCCTCGATGGCGTCAAGGAGCTTCTCGTATGAATTTGTCGTCGGAACATAGTCGTCCGGGATTTCCGGCATGATGACCTGCCCGATTTCGATGTCCGAAGCGATTACTTTTCTTAGTCCCCCGATATGGTCGGAGTGAGGGTGCGTCGCCACGACGTAGTCAAGCCGGGTGATGCCGAGCTCATCAAGGTATGCAATCACCGTTTCGCCGTATTCCGCCTCGCCCGAGTCAATGAGCATGGTTGTCCCATCGTCGGCGATGATGAGCTCACTGTCGCCCTGACCGACGTTGATAAAGTGCACCGTGGCAGAATTCCCATCGTCAGTCGGTTCAATCTCTTCCTCCGCAGATGCCGTAGTAGCGGACGGTTCGTCCACCGAGACCTCCGGCTCCTCAATAAAGAAGTGGTCGACCCCGGCATAGATAATGAACAGCGCACAAATAAGCACCAGCGCCGCCGGCAGACTTAACCTGTATTGTTTTTTCTTCCTTCTTGCAGGCGACCGCCTGCGGTGAGTTTTGGGCATTGGAAACTTACTCTCTTAAAATCTTCTAGTGGCGTGAAAGTGCGCCGATAATCAGACTATCCATCATTGAATAATCTTTCTCATATGAACGGATACTCGCTTCAAGCATATCCTCACTGCTGATTGTCGCAAAATCAAGAATATAGCCACGGCTGTATGCCAGGTGCTCGACAAACATTCTCTGCGTTCTGCCATTACCCTCTCTGAAAGGATGAATCACATTGATTTCGCTAATATAATAGGACAACCGTTTTCCTATATCGTCAATCGAAGCACAATTTTTGAGATAATTCTCTCTTTTGAGAGAATCAAACAGGCTTTCTAACTGCTTTTCAATATAATCGGCTCTGCAAAACATGTTGCCCTTTGAAATATTGACAGTTCTGAATTGTCCAGCCCACGGATAAATGTCCTCAAACAGAAATTTGTGCATCCGCTTCAGGTGATTCACTCCGAATCTTCCTCGAATGTGATTAACACTTGCTTGGGTTGCTTTTACCGACGTTATAGCTCTTTCGGCTATTTCAAGCTCCTGCTGACCGGTAATATTCAGCTTGTTTTTCAAGACATTTGAGTGCGGATAGCAATAAACGCTGTCCCACTCAAACTCATAGTAGTATTTGTCGTTCATATCGGTTGAGTGTACATCTTAACCAGTTCCGCCACAGTTTCCTCAAATGACTTTTCACCATTAAGGCAAAGGCGAAGCCTTGCCTTGTCATCGTCGGTGAGCGGCATACCTTCCATTGCCATTGTGGCATTGACGTTGGCTATTATTCTTTCGGGGTTGATGTTGTCCATGATAAATCCTTATTCCTCACTATCATCACTTGAAGCCTGCGCCTGCACCGCCCCGCCAATCATCGCCCGTCTCTCTAACCACTGGGCTTTTGTCATCAGCACCTGCCTCGGCTTTGCTCCGTCGGCGGGACCAACGATGCCCATTGATTCGAGTTCGTCCATCGTTCTGGCGGCTCGGGCGTAGCCTAGCTTTAAGCGGCGCTGAAGGAAGCTTGTGGAGGCTTGTCCGGCTTCGACGACCGCTTCGATGGCACGCTCTACGATATCATCAGGATAACTGTCGTACTCTTCAAGGTTTATTTCGCCTGAATAAACCGAATCGCTGTTGTAAGAATCAATGCTTTCTGATGGTTTTTCATTGCAATTTTCAAGATACTTTTTCCTATCAAGCCATTGTTGCCTCGTCATTATAACTTTCCGTGGATTTATATTATCACCATGTTCTATGACACCCAGATTTTCAAGTTCATCCATTGTTCTCGCACTTCTTGCATATCCTAATCCCAGATGTCTTTGAAGTTGGGATGTCCGGGCATAACCCGCTTCGACAACTACATCAATTGCCTTTTCGATTAGTTCACCCTGATATGTAGTCAGCACTTTTTCATCAATTTGTGGTGTACTTTCTATAGTCTTAACTTGTGGCTCATTTATAAGTGGCTCTTGCGCCGCAGGCAAAACAGGAGCGGTTTTAGCATTTTTCTTTGGCTGTTTTTCCGGGCGAACTCTCGCCAACATTCGCTTTAGTGTATTTCTGTCCCACAGCAAGACGTGCGTCCTATTAGCCAACTGTTGCGCTCCCTCTGTAAAGTAATTATTCGTCATCACAACGCCGACTTGGCAACCATACATTGCTTTTCCTGCATATACTTCTTGCACAGGTTTGTTACTCAACTTGGAAGAATATCTTTTACACTGGAAAGCATACTTGGTTCCGTCTTTGTATGCAGTAATGTCGACACCCTGGTCTCCGCTTCCACGAGTAACCACAACATTACTGTATCTCGATCTCCTAAGCAAAGCGGCGCACCAATACTCAAAATCGTGCCCGTCCATGTTATCCACTTGGTCGATGGTTCCCATTGGAGACTTGCGTCTAGTAATCATTAAAATTACAGCCACTAGTATAAGAACTGCAAGAAAGAATAAACTCAGCTCTATATGACTATTGATAAATGCCGAGACATCTGAATAGCAGGCCACAACTAATAATACAACTAACAAAATAGCAAAGCCAACTGGATTAGTTCTTCCTTTTCTTCTTCGCTTTTTC
>Ga0192269_1060_pt1 | contig 14027 bp, 15 predicted proteins | sample Koala_Koa24_B3_FD_131258 | JGI IMG/M metagenome (GOLD analysis project Ga0192269, IMG submission 131258) | Enriched cells from koala feces incubated with labeled cellulose particles, San Francisco Zoo, California, United States - Koala_Koa2-4_B3 ... | reverse complement strand
ATTCAGCCAAATCCCAAGTATGACCCCAGTGTACTGGACGGTGTACGCATTTGCAAGGAAAATAACATTGACGTAATTCTTGCAGTGGGCGGGGGAAGTGTTTTGGACTGCTCCAAGGCTATTGCGGCAGGCGCTCTCTATGAGGGTGACACTTGGGATCTTATCTCAGGAAAGGCTTTTGCAAAAGCGGCTCTCCCAATCGTTGACGTTCTTACCCTTGCAGCAACGGGGAGTGAATACGACTGCGGCGGTGTTATTTCAAGGACAGAAACCAACGATAAGATAGGATATATGGACTCCCACCTTTTCCCCGTATGCTCTATCCTTGACCCTACCTACACCTTTACCGTTTCAAAGAAACAAACGGCGGCAGGCTGTGCGGATGCTATGAATCATGTTATGGAGCAGTATTTCACCGAGGACACCACATTGCTAAATGACGGCTTCTGCGAGGCGGAGCTGAAAAGTCTTATGTATAACACTATAGCTGCACTGCTTGATCCCAATGATTATCGTGCGAGGGCGGAGCTTATGCTGTGCTGTACCTATGGCTGCAACGGCATACTCGCTTTGGGCAACAGTCCGTCAGGCTGGCCCTGCCACGGAATAGAACACGCATTAAGCGCTTATTACGACATAACTCACGGCGAGGGGCTTGCTATTATTACCCCGAGATGGATGAAACACATTCTGAACGATAAAACTCTTCCGCGATTTGTTAAATACGGCGTGAACGTGTTCAATATTGACGACACACTCGATGAATACGAAATTGCCCAAAGAGCTATAGATGAAACCTACAATTTCTTTGAATCCATCGGCATTCCCATGCACCTAAGGGACGTTGGAATTGACGAAAGCCGCATTGACGAAATGGCTCATCATATCGCTGTAAACGAGGGACTTGAAAACGCATATGCGCCGCTGACCGAAAAGGATATTGCCGATATTATAAGGGCATCACTGTAGGATTGGAGGATTAAGCATGAACCCGAACAGCTATAAGGAGCTTTTTGCGGAAAACGGTTTTCCCTTGAACGAAACCGACCCGGACTTTGCGGATATCTTCTTTGACTTTGCCTTTGAAGAAGCTGCCGCTTTCGGGAATGACGACCAAAAGAGCAGATTTCTTTCCCTACTTGCGGTTTTGTTGGGAACTCAAGGGTTAGACTGCTTCAAGGTAATGCTCCCCGCTGCTATTGAGGGCGGTCTGACTGCCGATGAGATACGGGAGGTAATATACCAGTCTGTCGCCTATATAGGCTTTGCAAAGGCACTCCCCTTTTTCGCCGCCGCCAATGAATATTTCTCCGAAAATAACATTCCTTTACCGAAAAAAAGCGAGAAAAATACAAATGCCCTTGAAAGCGGAATTGCCGCACAGGTCGATATTTTCGGCGAGGGCATGAGAGATTTTTACAAAAGCGGTCCCCCTGAAACGGTACACATAAATCGTTGGCTTGCGGAAAATTGCTTTGGGGGATATTATACAAGAAAGACGCTTGATTACAAAGAACGGGAGCTTATCACATTCTGCTTCCTTGCAGCCCAGGGCGGCTGCGAACCCCAGCTTGCAAGCCATACCGCCGCAAATATAAGAATCGGCAACGATAAGACATTCCTCATAAAAATTATATCCCAATGCGTACCTTTTATCGGCTATCCGCGAACCCTTAATGCCCTCAACATAATTAAAAACGCATAAAGCTTCATTCTCTTTTTTCCCTGCGGAAAAAGAGAATTTTTTTGTGAAGCGGCATATATATTTACTGTGGACAATGCTGTATGAAGGGAGCAAATTGCATGAAATTCAATTACAAAAAATACAGAAACCTTATTTTTTCGGCACTGGCTGTTGCAGCCTCCGCAGCTATGATAAAATATTCAATGGCGCAGATAGATGATGCGGTATACGTTTCTGCTTCGCAATCGGATGATAATTCCCAAATCATCGTTCTTGACAGCGGTCACGGCGGTATGGACGGGGGCTGCAGCACCGCAGACGGTATTCCCGAAAAAGGTATTAACCTGTCCATTATGCTTTCCCTGCGGGATATGTGCAGGCTTTACGGCTATGATGTGGTATGTACCCGCGAAAGCGATGTTTCCATATATGACAGCGGCGTCACGGGAATACGCAATCAGAAAATTTCCGATATGGAAAACCGTCTGGAACTTTTTAACCGTTATCCCGATGCTGTCTGCCTGTCTATTCACCAAAATAATTATACCGACCCGAAATACAGCGGCGCACAGATGTTTTACAGCGGGGCAAACAGTGAAAGCGAACGCTTTGCGGCTATAATACAATCCGCCTTTGTACAAAATCTTCAACCCGATAACACCCGTGAAACCAAGCTTTGCGGCGATGAGCTTTACCTGTGCTACTACTGCGACAATCCCGCTGTTATGGCGGAGTGCGGATTTCTTTCCAATCCCGACGAGGCGGCTAAGCTTACCGATGAAAGCTATCAGCAAAGCGTTGCATTTACGCTGTTTACGGGAATTAACACCTTTTTAAACGAGAGAAAGTAAAAAAATCACCGCCGAGGAATGACAGCTCCTCGGCGGTGACATTGCTATTCAAGACTGCAATCTCAATTAGACTGACTCATCAGCGCGCATACCTTATTCGCAAAGGACACAGGATCGTCTATCTGCAAGCCCTCAATCAGCAATGCCTGATTATAAAGTATATCCGCATAGCTGCTCAGCTTGTCATTATCCTTGCCGTAAAGGGATTTCAGTGTTTCAAAGATAGGATGCTCGGGATTAAGCTCCAGAACCTTTTCAGACTTTACCCTTTCATTGGTGGGGTTCTGATTAAGAACCTTTTCCATTTCAACGGAAATCTGTCCCTCTGTGGAAATGCAGACAGGGTGGGATTTCAGCTTTTCGGAAATTTTTACGCTCTTTACCTTGCCATCAAGGGCTGTTCCCAGATATTCAAGCATATCCTTATTTTCCTCGGCAAGCTTTTGGGTCTGCTCCTTTTCCTCCTCGGACTCTATTTCAAGATCACCCTCGGAAACCGATTTAAAGGATTTCTCCTTATAATTCATAAGAGCCTTAACAGCAAACTCGTCAACGTTATCCGTAAGATAGAGTATCTCATAGCCCTTATCCCTAAGCAGCTCTGTCTGCGGGAGAAGCTCAACCTTTTCTACACTGTCACCTGCAGCATAGTAAATGTACTTCTGATCCTCTTTCATTCTCGAAACATACTCGTCAAGTGTAGCAAGCTTCTTTTCAAATGAGGAAGTGAACAGTACAAGATCCTGAACAGCCTCTCTGTCCTGACCATAATTATCATATATACCGAATTTAAGCTGAATACCGAAATTCTTCCAGAATTCCTCGTACTTCTCCCTTTCGTTGTTCAGCATCTTTTTCAGCTCGCTGCGGATAGTCTTTTCTATGGACTTCGCAATAATTTTAAGCTGTCTGTCATGCTGCAGCATTTCCCTGGAAATGTTCAGTGACAAATCTGCGGAATCCACAAGTCCTCTTACAAAGGAGAAATAATCCGGCAGCAAATCCGCACATTTATCCATGATAAGCACTCCGCTGGAGTAAAGGGCAAGTCCCTTTTCATAGTCCTTGGAATAATAGTTGTACGGCGCTCTTGACGGAATAAACAAAAGTGCATCGTAGGTAGTTGTACCCTCTGTTTTGGAGTGAATGTATTTAGCGGGATCGCTGTAATCGTAAAACTTCTCCTTATAGAAATTATTGTAATCCTCAGGCTTCAGCTCGTTCTTGTTCTTTCTCCAAAGAGGAACCATGCTGTTAAGGGTTTCGTTTACGATATGTGTTTCATAAGCCTCATCGGAGTAATCGTCCTCCTTGGCATCCGCTTTACGGTGGGTATGCTCCATATCCATTTTAATGGGGCAGCGGATATAGTCGGAATATTTCTTTACAAGCTCCTTGATTTTAGAGGGTTCAAGATATTCGTCATAGCACTCGTCCTCGGTATCCTCCTTCATTGTAAGGATAATATCCGTACCGACGGTATCCTTTTCACATTCCTCTATGGTATAGCCGTCAACGCCTGTGGATTTCCAAACATATGCCTTATCCGAACCGTATGCTTTGGAGCGAACCCCTACCTCCTTGGCTACCATAAAGGCACTGTAAAAGCCGACGCCGAACTGCCCGATAATATCCACATCATCGGTGCTTTCGTTTTCCGACTTGAATTTCAGCGAGCCGCTGTTTGCAATAACACCAAGATTGTTTTCCAGCTCCTCATCGGTCATACCTATACCGTTATCGGAAATTGTAAGAGTACCCTTTTCCTTATCCGTGTAAATATTTATTGCGAAATCTTCCTTTGACAGCCCTACCTTATCATCTGTCAAGGACTTGAAATACAGCTTATCTATAGCATCGCTGGCATTGGAAATAAGCTCCCTCAGGAAAATCTCCTTATGAGTATAAATCGAATTGATCATCATATCCAGCAAACGCTTGGATTCCGCTCTGAACTCTTTTGTTTCAGCCATTATACAAACACTTCCTTAAAACATAAGTAATATATCAGCTCTTAGCACTTATCAAATATAAGTGTTAGCACTTATTTAATTTGAGTGCTAATGTAAGTATATACCTTTATAGCTGAAAAATCAAGGGTTACAATACATATTTTACATTTTATTAACAGTTTATTTGCTTCTCTGCCTTTGAACACTCCACCTCTTTATGCTATCCTTAATGAAGTTTATGTGTATTAAATTCAGTTTCATATGGGGGTATTAAATTTGCCCGAAAAAAAGGTTAATTACCGTCACACACTCGCTGCCTGCTATATAGGCTACATAGTACAAGCAATTGTAAATAATCTCCCTGCACTGCTTTTCACCGCATTCAGCCGTGATTTGGGACTAAATACGGTTATGCTGTCCTCACTGATTACCATTAACTTTACCGTTCAGCTTTTGACCGATGCCGTTTCCGTAAAGCTGTTGGACAAAATAGGGTACCGGACGGCGGTTGTTATCTCCCATCTGCTCTGCACGGTGGGGTTAATACTCATGGGAATACTCCCCTTTGCGGTATCCTCTCCCTTTGCGGGACTGGCTGTGGCTATGACAGTGAATGCCGTAGGCGGCGGATTAATCGAGGTCATTATCAGTCCGATTGTGGAGGCTATTCCCGGGGACGAAAAGGCATCGGCAATGAGCCTGCTTCACTCCTTTTACTGTTGGGGGCATATGGCTGTTGTGATAATTACTACGGTTATGCTGCTCCTTGCAGGTGCTGATAATTGGCGGTATATACCGATTATATGGGCGATAGTCCCCTTTGTAAATATGCTCCTGTTTATGACTGTTCCCCTAAATACCCTCTGTGAGGAGGGCTGCAGTATGCCGCTTAGGGAGCTTCTGAAAAGCAAAGCCTTATGGCTTTTCCTTATGCTGATGGTTTGCGCGGGCGCTGCCGAACAGGCAATGAGCCAATGGACATCATATTTTGCCGAAACGGGATTGGGTGTATCGAAAACCATGGGCGACCTGCTGGGTCCCTGCGGCTTTGCCCTGTTCATGGGTACGGCACGGGCATTTTTCGCCACAAAGGGCAAAAAAATCAGTACACACCGTGCCATAACGGCAAGCTGCGTACTGTGTATTGCGGCATATCTGGGCGCTGTATTCTCACCGCTGCCTATTTTGTCCCTTATTTCCTGCGCCGTCTGCGGCTTTTCCGTGGGAGTGTTGTGGCCGGGCACATATTCCACCGCCGCAAAAGCCTGTCCCCTTGGCGGAAATGCCATGTTTGCACTCCTTGCCCTCGCGGGAGATTTAGGCTGCTCTTTGGGACCGTCCACCGTAGGAATTGTTTCCGACATCAGCGGCAGCTTTAATATGGGTCTGCTGTGCGGGATTATATTCCCGATTGTAATGCTGATTGGCATGATAAAGCCCGCCTATCACAGGGAGTAGTAATACTCCAGCAGCAGGTCAACCATTCTTCCATAGCTTTGCTTTCCATCGGTAACTCCGTTAAGCTTAAGGGTCGTATCCATTGCGGTATCTGATACCTTAGCTGCGGTTTCCGAGGATATAACAGCTTTCTCCTCAACGGTTTCCCTAAATTCCTCACTGACAAATTGATTATCCGCTAAAACCTTATCGGATATAAGCGTATAAAGTTCATGGGTAACCGATGAATCTGCGTTGGACTTTACCGCCGAATAAAGATAATTCATTGCGGAAATCCAGCCGCTGTAACACATCTCCGGTATATCGGAGCTTTCACAGGCTCTGAAAGCGATAAAGCAGGCCTCATCCTCCCTGATAAACCCCTTTACATGGCTCATTTCATGGCATATTGTACATGGCACTCTTGCGGGCATCAGCTCGCTGCTGTAGTTAGCCTCTAAGGTAAAGGGAAAATATATCCCCTGCAAATTAAACTGGGTCATAAGCACCGATGAACGAATTTTCTTAGGCGTGGGATATGCCCCCGAAAGTGGCTCATATTCCTCGGAAAGTGCCTGCATCGCCTCCTCGGCAAGATCATTAATTTTGTCGGGCACTACCATGCTGCCCTCCGAATCTCTCTCCACAAGCTCCGCATACTCGTTGGCTTTTTCTATGGAAATTCTGCAAAGCTCCTCAAGCTGTTCAAGGGTAAAGCCATCAGCGCCTGCACTGTTATGGTATTTCTCCGAAAATTCGGTGGTATAATAATTTACAAAGCAGTTCATGGTTTCGGTAACAAGTATGTACACTATCGCCCAACCGTAGACCAAAATCATTACCCTTGCGCATCTTGCCCTGCCTGCCTTGTTGTCTTTCAGCAGAATAAGGGCAATGATGAATGCGGCAAGACCAACCGTTATAAGCAGTATTCCTATAGCTATAAGCACTTCTCCTACGGAAAAGGGTACTGCGGATGTAATTGCGCTGAAAGAGCTTATGGCATGAAACACATTTTCCATATAAAAATCCGCAAAACCGTCTATAAGCCATGCGGCAATATTCATTATAATCATCAAAGCGGTTATAATCGACATGACCGTAACATTCTTTTTGGGGAAATATGACCTCGCGGAATTTTGGGGACTATCGGGGGAACGTTTTTTCTCGGAAACTGCTGTAGGCACGGGCATTTTTCTACATCCTTTCAGAAAGTGAGTTGTTTATTACGAATTTCTACAAGAACCATTGCGAACATTGGATTCCTATTTACCGAAAAATATATGATTGGTTTTTTGAAAAGCCCTGCCGTCCGAAAGCGATTAAGGTCATAAGCAAAATCACTACCTATGCCGTATACGTCGGATATACTGCACTGCTGATTATACTTGCCGTTAAGATGGATTTTGTACGTTTAATCGGCGTTATAGCCGTTACAATGTCTGCATTCTTCATAGTTACCGCTTTTCGCAGCAAAATAAATGCTCCCAGACCTTATGAACGTCCCGACATAAAGGCTGTCGTTCCGAAATCAACCACAGGTAAATCCTGTCCCAGCAGACACAGTGCCTGCTCCCTTATAATAGCTATTGCATGGATTTACATTTATCCTCCCGTGGGAATAGTAATAACGATTTTAGCGGTAATAATCGCCTTTCTACGCCCTATAATGGGTGTGCATTTCCCCCTTGACGTTCTGTTTGGATTACTTCTCTCTCTGGTAATCGGAATAGTGGGATTTGGAGTAATAATGCCCCTTGTCACTTCTCATCTCGCACTATAAAAACAGGTATTGGGGGACAATTGGGACGATTTGCAAAATCTGCCGTTATTACCGTGTACATAGAGCTGTCTATCCCCCTGATATACTCCAGCACCGCATCTTTTTCCTCAAACCCCGTATCTCTGCCGTAGTAAAGCACAACCACCATAATACCGTCCTTTTTCAGCAGCTTCAGCCCCCGATTCTATGGCGGCTATGCTGCTGTCCCTTTGCGTATGAACGGAATGGTCGCCGCCGGGCAGCCAGCCAAGATTGAAGGTAATTGCGGAAACGCTTTCCTCATCGGCATAATGCCCCATGTTTTCATGGCTTTCCAAATACAGCTCGGCGGAAAGTCCCCTTTCCACAAGCAGTCTTTCCGTGCTGTCAATAGCCTCTTGCTGTATGTCAAAGGCAATTACCCGACCGTTCTCCCCTGCAAGCTCCGCCAAAAAAGCGGTGTCATACCCTCGTCCCGCAGTGGCGTCAATGCAAATACCCCCCTTTGAAATCCTTTCGGACAAGACCCTGTGTACTATGTCAAGAGTGCTGAATGTTCTGCTCATAAAAATAAATCTCCTTCATCAAAGCAGCGAGGCAGGAGGTTATGTCAATCCTCCTGCCTCGTAATTTTGTCTGCTTAAGGTAAAAATGCCACTCATTTCCGCAGCCCTTCAAGCCCTCGAAAAGCTCTGCCCAAAAGGCTTTGAAAGGCTGCTGTTCGGTGTTTTCTTAAAGCTATTCTATATCAAATACACAGTAAACATTATAGTCATCATTTATCGGATAAATTACTATATACTTGCCTGCGGTAACGTTACTGTAGTAATCCGTCAGCATAATAGTATAGGTATTGGACATTCTCGCGGCAATTTCCCGACTAAATGGGGAGGTTTTCCCCGATTTCAGGGAAACTGCAGTTGCCTTGCCGTTTTTGTAGTAATAGAGCTTGCCCTCTACATTGGCTGACGTATACAGGTAGTTGGACGCGGTAACTGAAATTTGCTTCTTTCTGCTGTTTTCAAGGGTTATCTGATCAGCTGTCACCGTGAGAGGAACGGTAAGCTTGAAGTCGCAATAAAGACCGTCACCTACAATAGCCCTATACTGCCCACTTGTCAGCACCATAGACGAGTATCTCGTTAAATCCAAAACCGACTGTGCGCTCTGCCCTGAGGTAATATAACGGGAATTGGTTGATATTTCATCTGCGCTGCTCTTTGTGCTTACCAATTCCCAGCCGTTTGTCGTACTGTTGTAACGGAAAAGATCGACAACATTGCTGTAGACGGATATATTTTCCGAGCCTGCTGTGGATGTGAATACTATCTGCTTGGTATCGGCAGCGCTGTAGCTGCTGTACGGTGTAGAAATTGTATATGGATCCTCTAAGTCAAATTCACAGTATTTTTTCACTTGAGTTCCGTTAACGTACATAGTTAATGCAATACGGTAATGACCGCCCGAAATATTCTCCTTATAGCTTGTAGGATTAAAGGTAAGGGTTACGGATGACGGACTGCCGTTTATTATGTTGTAGCCCGATGTTCCCACATGGAAATCACTATCGGCAGTAACCTTATACCACTTACCGTCCTTATATCTATGTATCTCGCTTATTTCGCCAAAGCTCACCGAGCCTTGATGACCCGACGCAGAAACGACAAAGCTTATATCGTTATTTTGCCCTATGGTAGTGACAGAATTAAGACACTCTATGGTTATGGAATCGGGCGAGGACGTAAGCACATGACCATTCACAACCAGTCTGCCTGCGGAATCAAATGTATATGCTATACCGTCTATTACCTGCGTTCCGACAACAGCGGCACCGTCCTCACCAAAATAGTAATAGGAGCCCTCACTTCTGTACCAGCCATTGGTATATTTACTTCCGTTCTCGTAATAATAAAGATTACCGTTGACGGTAAGAGTACCTGTATAAACTCCCTGCAGAACGCCCTCGGAATTAAAGCTATAGGCGATATCATTGATAATTGCCGTGCCCGTTATAGGAAAACCGTTGGTTTTTATGTAATAGGTTTGCCCCGTTGTCTTATCTGTCTGCCAGCCCGTATCAATAGCACTGACATTGCTGAAGGGCGAAAATACGCTGACCATCATCACTGCGGCTGCCACAGCCGCCATATCCGACATTATTCTTTTCTTCATGGTTTTTCCCTCCTAATCAAAAAAAATCAAAGCTTATTAGGCACCTCTCCGTTCGGTGTCTGCGGAAAAGCAGCGCTGCCTGCAGCTGCCTCATTTCCATAGTTCTATCATAACACATAACAAAAAAATAAGCAAGGGTTTTTAACAAATTGTAATATAATATTGGATAGTTGTAATTTAACTTGACTTTTTTGGTACAGCTGTATATACTTTAATAAATAAAGTTTTCCTATGGAGGAATATTATGTTAGAAGCTGAAAGCGCGAATATCTATCCAAACAAAACAGTCGTTTCCGAATATATTATCCAAAAAGAAAAATCCGACAGCATGATTTACGGTGTAATGTATTCTCCCCCTTGGTAACGGGAAGCTTCCCACAGTTATTTTAAGTCATGGATTTAACGGCGGTTATTCCGATTTTGAAAAGGAATGTATATACCTTGCCGCTCACGGGTGCAACGCTTATGCATTTGACTTTCAAGGTGGTTCAAACCATTCGTCAAGCGGCGGCAGCAGCACGGATATGACTGTGTTCACCGAAAAGGACGATCTGCTGACCGTTTTTGACAGCATAAGAAATCTTGATAGGGTTGATAAGGATAATATATTCCTTCTCGGTGCAAGCCAAGGGGGACTTGTTACCGCCCTTGCCGCCGAGGAGCGTGTAGGTTTTATCAAGGGGCTTATTCTCTATTACCCCGCGCTGAATATACCGAATGATTGGCGCGTCAGATATCCTAATCCCCATACCGTCCCCGACACCATTGACTTTTGGGGCGTGAAATTGGGTAAGAATTATGTTACATCAATTCACGACTTCGACCCATTCGGAAAAATAGGGGGCTTCAAAAAAACCGTTATCATTTTTCAGGGTAATTGTGATAATATAGTCCCTCTTACCGTTGCCGAAAAATGCAAGTCACTTTACGACAACTCCGACCTTATTGTATACGAAAATGAGGGGCATGGATTTTCGGAGGAAGTAAATCGGAAATGCATGGAACGGGCAATCGAATTTATTTACGAATAAAACCTGCCATAGTACCGAAATTATCGATACTATGGCAAAATTAATGTATCAAAATCACCTTTCATTCTTGACAGAAAGGCAAGGTTTTGCCACCATAGGGAGGTAAAGTGCTTTAAGGAATCGCTGATTAAATCGTTTCTCAACCCTCTCAGTAAGGGCTTTTCGAGGGTTGGAAACGATTGCTGACGCATTAATCAGCACTTCCTTAAAACAAACCAATCAGAAAAGAGAATTGCCAATGTCAAAGGAAAAAGAAACATCTATATTGCAAAGAACAGAGCTGTTTGAACGTATACCAATTCCAAAAGCTGTCATGAAAATGGCTGTCCCCACGGTATTAAGCTCCCTCGTAATGGTTATCTATAATTTAGCCGATACTTACTTTGTGGGTATGCTGAACAATTCCATAGAAAATGCGGCTGTCACCCTGGCTGCACCTGTGCTTTTGGCTTTTAACGCCGTTATAAACCTATTCGGCGTTGGCGGTTCAAGCCTGATGAGCCGTTACCTTGGGCAGAAAAAATATGCGGAGGTGAAAAAAAGCTCCACTGTAAGCTTTTACTGTGCCTTGGGATTTTCGGCTGTATTTTCCCTTGCTTTTGCCGCTTTCCATACACAAATGCTTGAAATTCTCGGAACAACTCCCGACACCTCTGCGGCGACATGGCAATATCTTTTTTGGACAACTGTCTGCGGAGCTGTTCCCGCAATTCTGAACGTTGTTTTGGCTAATCTTGTGAGAGCGGAGGGTTCGGCGCTCCATGCAGGCATAGGAACGATGTAAATTGACCCCAAAAAGTTAGACAAAGATTTCAAATAGGATTTATGGAAAGCGACTAAGAGTAATCTTGGTCGCTTTTGTTATGCAGCTGAATGTCTGTATTCAACAGGCGACATACCATCCAGTTTTAACTTGATGCGCTTTGTATTGTACCACTCGATATATGCGTGAAGCTCCGAAATGAAGTGTTCTACACTGTCAAATTCCTGCAAATAGAGCAATTCAGTTTTCAGCAAGCCAAGGAAACTTTCTGCACAGGCATTATCAAGGCAGTTTCCTTTGCGTGACATACTCTGCCTAATGCCTTTCTCTTTCAGCATTTTCTGATACTGTTTATGCTGATACTGCCAGCCTTGATCAGAATGAAGTATCAATCCTGTATTATCAGGAATCTTTGCAAATGCTTGATTCAACATATCTGTCACTTGATTCAGGTTCGGGTGACGACTAAGATTGTATGCAACTACTTCGCCGTTAAAAAGATCGATGATTGGTGAAAGATACAGCTTGATTCCAAACAGCGCAAACTCTGTCACGTCTGTTACCCATTTCTGATTTGGCTTTTCTGCTTTGAATTTACGTTCAAGGAGATTCGGAGCAATTCTGCCAACATCGCCTTTGAATGAATTGTATCTGTGCATACGTACACGGCAGAATATACCCATTTTACGCATTAATCTCTGTACAGTCTTATGATTGATAAGATACTTTTTTCTTAGTTCTTTAGTTATTCTTCGATAACCGTATCTGCCTTTGCTTTCATCGTAAATACGACGGATTTCAGCCTTGATTTTTGCGTATTTATCAGGTTTTGGGCTTTCAAACTGCTTGCTGTAATAGTAATAGGTGCTGCGAGGAATATTGGCAATATCAATGAGCAGACCTATTTTGTGCTTATGCCTCAGTTCCCATATCACTTGTGCTTTTTCTCTTGCCGTACCCTCTCGGCAACCAAGGCATTCAATTTTTTTAGGTAGTCATTTTCCGCACGAAGTCGCTGCATTTCTGCGATGAGGTCTTCCTCCACCTCTTTCTTCAGTTTTGGAGGGCGTCCCGTTGACTTTCGTCCTCTTCTTTCAACATAGAGTCCTTCTTTTCCTTCTTCAAGGTAGATTCGTTCCCAATCGGCGGCTCGTCTGTGCGGCAATTCAAATCTTCTCTCTATTTCTTTGTAGCTCAGTTTTTCCTTTTGCATTGTTTCTACAACCATGATTTTAAATTCTGGTGTATACCTTTTGTTTGGCTTTCCTTTAGGCATAAAAATATCCCCTTTCATTAGACTTTTAATTGGTATATTTATATTATACCACATTGTCTAACAAAAGGGGAGCACTTCAGATGAGCGGATGCGTTTTAAATATTATACTCGATCCGTTTTTCATTCTCCCCCTCGGTCTTGGAATGGGTGCTGCGGGTGCAGGACTTGCCACCTTTATTTCCAACTGTGCAGCCTGCATTTACTTTTTCATTTTGCTTTGGGTACGCCGGAGAGATACAATGGTTTGCGTAAATCCAAAGGCATTTTCCTTTGACAAAAAAATTCCGGGACAAATATGTGCGGTGGGCGTTCCTGCGGCAATTCAAAATCTGCTTAACGTAACAGGTATGACTGTACTGAATAACTTTACGGCCGCCTATGGCTCTGCGGCGGTCGCAGCAATGGGAATTACCCAAAAAAATCAACATGATACCTATGTATATTACCATGGGAATTTCACAGGGAATTATGCCGCTGGTTGGATACAATTATTCAAGCGGAAATCGTGAACGCATGAAAAAAGCGGTAACATTTACCGTCAAAATCAGTATAGCTTTTATACTTGTAATGTCAACTGTTTACTTTACCTGTTCGTACGGTCTGATAGGACTGTTCATGAAGGATAGCGAGGTAATAGCCTATGGCGGTCGTTTCCTGCGGGGAATGTGTATTGGATTGGTTTTCCTGTCCATTGACTTTTTGGCTGTGGGAGTTTTTCAAGCCTGCGGAATGGGTAAATCATCACTTATTTTTGCCATTTTGAGAAAGGTTGTTTTGGAAATTCCCGCACTGTTTATCCTAAATCGGCTCTACCCGCTTTACGGGCTTGCATATGCCCAAACCTGTGCGGAATTTGTCCTTGCTATTGCTGCGGTTATACTGCTGAGAAGAATTTTCAAGGAAGCACCGCAAGACAGGTCTATCTGAACGTACTCTTAAACCACTTATTTTCAAGGCTATACAGCCGACTGCAGAAAATTTTGCAGCATTACAGTGACAGCGTATTCAGAGGAAATTATTTCTTCTCCTCTTTTTGCTCCTCTTTTTTCTTATCCTTTAGTTCAAATACAGCTTTAATAGAAGTAACACGTAAAACATT